>Ga0256407_10010974_pt1 | contig 12635 bp, 10 predicted proteins | sample RumenRJG_04DNA_FD_193489 | JGI IMG/M metagenome (GOLD analysis project Ga0256407, IMG submission 193489) | Bovine rumen microbial communities from Lethbridge, Alberta, Canada - RJG_04 | ecosystem: Host-associated > Mammals > Digestive system > Stomach > Rumen | place: Canada: Alberta... | reverse complement strand
TCTTCGGGGAAGTGTCCCTGGAAGAATGGCTCGTTGGAAGTGACATTCTTAATACCCACAATGGTGTTGGCTCCCAAAGAGATAACCTTATCGACCAACTGCATAGGATAGCGATGGGGAAGAAGTTCGCGAATACGAATCACGTCCATTACTGGTTCCTCATTGGGATCGTAGATAGGAGCTTGGATTTCGTGCTTGCGAATCTCCTTGCGCATCTGGCGGGCGAACTGGTTGTTGATGGTATGACCAGGACGAGTGGCAATGATGCGTCCCTTGATGGGTTTGCCGATAAGAGCCATATCACCAATCACGTCCAATAACTTGTGGCGGGTACATTCATTCTCCCAAACCAAAGGCTTGTGTTGGATGTAACCCAGTTCTGTAGCATCTCTGTGCTCAACGCCCAACATGTCAGCCAGCATGTCCAGACGCTCTTGGGTGGTCTGGCGTTCGTAAATGACGATAGCGTTATCCATATCGCCACCCTTGATGAGGTTGGCCTGCAACAGGGGCTCGATGTCGCGTACGAAAACAAAGGTACGGGCAGCTGCTATCTCAGTAGAAAACTGTTGGATGTTGTCGAGTGTGGCAAACTGCGAATTGATAATCTTGGAATCGAAGGAGCACATGGCGGTCAGCGAGAACTCATCATCGGGAAGAATGGTGATGCAAGAGCCTGTCTTATCGTCCTTCACCTCAATCTTCTTGCGGATGATGTACCAGTCTTTGGGTGCATTCTGTTCCTCGATACCCACCTCCTTGATTCTCTCAACATACTGGATGGCAGAACCATCGAGAATGGGGAACTCAGGACCGTTCACTTGAATCATACAGTTGTCGACGCCCAGGGCATAGAGAGCTGCAAGACCGTGTTCTACAGTAGATACACGAGCATCGCCCTTTCCAAGTACAGTACCACGTTGGGTGTCAACTACATTCTCTGCAATAGCATCGATAACGGGTTCTCCCTCTAAGTCGATGCGCTTGATTTTATAACCAGTATTCTCAGGTGCAGGATTAAATGTTACTGTCAGATTTAAACCCGTATGCAGTCCTTTTCCGAAGAGAGAGAAACTGCCTTTAAGTGTCTTCTGTTTCATTATTATTTCTTCTTGAGTTCTTCTATTTCCTTGCGCAGAGCGCTAATTTCCCTGTACATGTCGGGCAAACGACGATAAAGGGCCTTTGCTTTGAAAAAGTCTTTGGGATCCATAGCAGGTGAACCAATGAGATTCTCGCCATTACCCTTGGTGTTGTTGATAACGCCACATTGAGCGCCCACCATCGTCTTGTCAGCCACGTGGATATGACCTGCAAAACCAGCCTGTCCGCCAACCATACACCATGCGCCAATCTTGGTAGAACCAGCCATACCAACTTGTGCAGACATGACGGTGTTCTCACCAATTTCACAGTTATGGGCCACCTGGATAAGGTTGTCAAGCTTCACACCCTTATGAATAACGGTCTGTCCCATGGTAGAGCGGTCGACACAGGTGTTGGCACCAATCTCCACATCGTCTTCAATAATCACAATACCCAACTGAGGAATTTTCTCATAACCCTCGGTATTAGGTGCGAAGCCAAAGCCATCGGCACCAATCACGCTACCCGCATGGATGGTTACATTCTTGCCAATCTGACAACCGTCGTAGATGGTGACGTTAGGATTGATGACAGAACCATCGCCAATCTTTACGCCTTCACCCACATAAGTGAACGGACCGATATAAACATCCTTGCCAATTTCAGCAGATTCAGAAACGAAGGCTAAAGGATGGATGCCTGTCTTCTTGGGAAGCGAAGCTGCATACATCTGCAACAGCTTGGCAACACACTCATAGGCGTTCTTCACACGAATGAGCGTAGCGCTGACGGGCTTCTCCAGTTGAACGTCATCGTTGATGAGCACGATACTGGCTTTAGTCTCATAGATATACGAAGTATATTTAGGATTAGAGAGGAAAGTGATAGCTCCTTCCTTACCTTCTTCAATCTTTGCAAACGTGCTGACGGTAGCATTCTCATTGCCTTCTACACGGCCACCGATAAAATCGGCTATTTGCTTGGCTGTAAATTGCATCATATATTCAGAGTTTTAATAAACGCTGCAAAGTTACAAAATAATTATTGAATTCTTTGATAACAAAGGTAATATTTACGTATTTTTTTAGAAAGTAATTGAACATTTAAGATTTCGGAAGCCTCTGAAATGTCCTTTACGGTACCGTCTTTGTATAAAATTCCGATGCTGTCATCGTCAGGATTATACATGTCTTTTCCAATCTCCGTCAGGGAGATAAGGTAGTGCGCATCTTCTTCTGGAATCCCCATAGCAAGGGCTATCTGGTGCATTTTCTCTTGCAGATAATTATCCTCGGGACGTTCCTCCGTTATCTCTACTTTGAACAGATGACGGTCTGTCATGTCTGTGGCAAGTGTCGATAGAATCTTGTCATCGCTATGCTTCCATACCTTCAGGGCACTCCAGATGTCCGAATCGTCCAGTTCGGCATACATCTGCAAGGCTTCAGGATGAGTGGAAAACCATTGGGCGTCAATATCGTTCTTAAGAAAGTAGGCAAGGGCAGGGGTGGCGAAAACGTCCTGACCTTGTCGTACCAGATACTTGGCTCTCTTCAAGGTGTTGACCAGCACTTTCTCATAACCTACTGCCGTCTTGTGCAGATATACCTGCCAATACATCAGTCTTCGGGTGGTCAGATAATTCTCGATGGAATAGATGCCTTTCGATTCCACCACCAGCTTGTCGTCTGCCACATTCAGCATCTTGATGATGCGAGCCGAACCGATGTTTCCTTCGGTAACACCCGTATAGAAGGAGTCGCGACGAAGATAGTCCAAGCGGTCCATGTCGAGTTGACTGGAAATCAGCTGATGGAATATTTTGTTGGGATATTCGTCCTTGAAAATAGAGATGGCTAGATTCAGCTGGTCTTTCAAATCGTGGTTTATCTGTTCCATCATCATTAAGGATATATCCTCATGGGAAATGCCGTGAATCAGCGTGTTCTCCAAGACATGCGAGAACGGACCGTGCCCGATGTCGTGCATCAGGATAGCGGCTTGAACGGCTTCCGCTTCGGAGTCGAAGATGTAAACACCTTTTTCCGTTAACGACTTAATGGCTTCCGACATCAGATAGAAAGCCCCGAGAGAGTGTTGGAAGCGTGTATGTCGTGCCCCAGGATATACTACGGAGGCCAAACCGAGTTGGTTGATACGGTTAAGACGTTGAAAAAAAGGATGCTGTACGATATCATACAGCAACCCTCTTTTAATCTTTATAAACCCGAAAACGGGATCATTAATTATCTTATGTTCATTCATTATTTATTAATAGAATAGCATCGAAAGCAGATAAGCAACGATGGTAGATGTGAATACGCAAATCAGTCCAGGCATCATGAACGAGTGGTTTAGCAGGTATTTACCAATTACCGTTGTACCCGAACGGTCGAAGTTCACCGTGGCAATATCACTTGGATAATTGGGGATGAAGAAATATCCGTAAACGGATGGGAGCACACCCAGCAATATTGGACCGGCTATTCCCAAGGAGTAAGCCAGGGGTAACATGGCAACCACCACCGCACCTTGTGAGTTGATGAGCACAGAAACCAAGAAGAACACGAAGGCTATTGACCAGGGATATTCCTTCACGATGTCTGTCAACATCACCTGCATTTCTTCCATATAATTAGAGAAATAGGTGTCAGCCAACCAGGCAATACCATAGATGGCTACTACTGCCACCATACCTGACTGCCAAACAGGACCGGCAACGGCTTTCTTGGGCGATGCCTTACAGAAGATAATCATCAAGGCAGCAGCACTAATCATCACAATCTGGATGACGATATTCATTTTCAGCGACTTTCCATCCCATGAGGGTAGGAGAGAGGGAACAGCAGCAAACAATACGATGACGCAGAGAGCGACAATGAAAACATAAACGGCACGCTTGGCCTCTTTGGGAATGTCCTTGTCAAGGGTTGTTGCCGACGAACCATAGATATATTCATACTGGGCAGGGTCTTTCAGTTTAGCCTGGAATACAGGGTCTTTGTCAAGGTCCAGTCCGCGATGATAGGAAGCTGCTGCTGCTGCCATCAGTCCACAGACACAGGCGGGAATGGAAATCATCAGCACGCCAGGAATCGTGATGTCGAAGCCGTTGGCGTTTGAAATACTAACGAAAGCAACAACAGCTGCGGCAATCGGTGAACAAGTAATACCCACCTGAGAGGCAATAGATGCTACACCACAAGGGCGCTCAGGACGGATGCCCTTCTTTAGCGCAATGTCGCAAATAATCGGCATCAATGTATAAACCACATGACCCGTACCTACCAATACGGTCAGGAAGAAAGTACAGAGGGGAGCCAGGAAGGTGATGCGGTCTGGATGCTTACGCAAAAGGCGTTCCGCTATCTGTATCAACCAGTCCATACCTCCTGATGCCTGCATGATACCCGCACAGGTCACGGCAGCTATGATGATATAGATAACATCAGTCGGCGGAGTGCCTGGTTTTAAGCTGAATCCGAAGACAAGAATGGCAAGACCGATACCCGAAATTGCACCAAGTGCAAGACTACCGTAACGTGAGCCAACCCAGAGTGCTCCCAGCACGATCATGAGTTGCAAAATCATTAATAAAGTCATATTTTTATAGTTTTAAGTCATTTCTTGTCTGCAAAAATAAGAAATAATTTCCAAACGACAAAGAAAAACAGAAAAATATGTGAAAAAAAAAGTCACAATACTACTTCTATATAAAAACTGAAGGGACGAAAACCGTCATTACAGCTAATCATAGCGCTCATCGGGTTCTTCATCCATCCGTCGTAGAAATTGCCCTCACCCTTGGCCAATGATTCTACAAAGGTGCGCATAGATTCCCATGCAGAGGGGCACAAACCTTCAGGGCGTTCTCCGTCTACAGAAATCCATTGTTGACCCGTGCAAACATCGCAGGTGTGCTCTATCGGGTTTTCATATTGGGCCATAAGGTCTGTATAGACTGTTTGGCGAATAGCTGTAATGCGTACCTTATTCATTTTTATTTTGTAAGGGGTAAAGTCATGACGAAACGTGAACCACCGATGTAGGCTGTGTCGAGCATGATGTCACCTCCAATACGACGTGCCAAAGAACGAGCTACCGTCAGGCCGATGCCCGTACCATTGTAATACTCGTCCAACTGCACGAATTCTTCGAAGATGCGCTCAGCCTCCTTATGGGGAATGCCGATGCCTGTATCCTCAACAGAGAAGAAAAGACGAGATGAAGAAACCGTTATGCGCAGGACGGCCTTCTGCAGATGGTCAACAGGCTTTCCCGTTTGGCGTGTCTCAGCGGGAGCGGTAAACTTGCGTGCGTTGTCAAGCACCAACGACAGGGCTCGGACAGCTGCTTGCAGATTGGTCTTCAAATAGATACTCTCTGCTTCGGGCGCCACTATCATGTCGAATGTCAGATGCTTGGCTATAGTGATGCCTGAGGCGTCGGCTGCTTCGATAGCAATCTGTATGGCTGGAACATGATCATTACACTCGATAAACGACATGCTCTTGGCCTCAGAGAGCTCCAACATCTTATTAACAAGACTGGTAATGCGGTCGGTATTCTCGGTTATCTGTTGCTTGATTTCGTTAAGGGTGGCTTCGTCATACTGCATATTGGGCGTTGTGAGCAATTGAGTGTAGCCCGAAAGTATATTGAGAGGCGTACGAATCTCGTGTGAAATCTGTTGGATAAAGTCACTCTTCATGCGCGACGATTCCTTAGCCCGCTCGTTGGCCCGTTCCAGGTCTCTATAGGCAGTCTCCAATCTCATCGCTGCTCGATGGCGAATGTAGATGAAAAGGCAGAAGGCCAGAATGATAAGAACCGATGCTAAAAGTGTCATAGTCTCAAATTTGGGGCAAAGTTACGAAAAAACGAGTGAAATGCAAAAGGAAAACTTGCTTTTCTTTGTATTTCCGAGTGCATTCTAACTTCTTCGCAGGAAAAGTTACGAAAAATGTGTCAAAAGGATGAATAATAACAAAAAAAAGTGTAACTTTGCCATCGATTTGGTAAAATACGATATGATAGAAACAAATAATTATTATTGGTATGGAGTGACGTTAGCGGTTTATATCGTGACGTGCCTGATGTTCTCAGCTGTCAGAGCATTCCATAATTGCGGCACTCCGAAAGAGCGCAGAAACTATATCTGGCCTGACCGTAAGATGCAGGTTTGCATTTATCTCACCGCCCTCGTGCTGTTGCCCTATGTGTTGAATCCCCATAGTGAGGCAGCATGGCTTCTGATGAAGTCGTATTTCCCGTGTACCTATTATTTTTATTGTGGAGCTTTGATATTCTGCTTCTTCGGAACGGTGAGACAATGGAATGTGTGGAAGACCACCAATCTGATAGCAGGCATCATTACGTTTCTTGTCATGTTACCATTGATATTGCATGCATGGATTCCGTCAGGTCTGCTCACACCTGAATGCATTAAGATATGTAATGTGGCTGTGATAGCGGTCAGCATGATCATGGTTGTTTATAATGGCGTGGCCATGTGGCAGGTGTGGAAATGGATGAGATTGTCGCGCGATGTGAACTATTCGAATCCTGAGGATTTCCCGATGGAATATGCTCATCGCATGTGGGCTTCCCCCATCATTCTTACCCCGTTCCTTTGGCCTGCCTACATCATGGATTCGCCCGATGTGATGGCATGGATGTGTATTCCGTTGTCTGTCTTTAACGTTGTTTTGTTGCTGAACGTGATGCCCATTTGGCGTCGTGCAGCCATCCTTTCGGATATCGAGGATGAAGATACGATTATAGAAGAAAATAACGAACTAGCTGAGGAACGAAACAATCGTATTGCCGCTGAGATAGAACAGTTTGTCAATACCGAGGCAGCCTATTTGGACCCACACCTAAAATTGGAGCAAGTGGTGGAGCGTTGCAGCTTCAGTCGCATCTATGTGTCGCGAGTGTTTATCGAGCGCTTTGGAAGTTTCTATGACTATGTCAACGGTCTACGTCTCGACTATTACGAACACTATATGGCACAGCATCCGAACTCTACACCAGAGGCAGCTGCCGAGGCCAGTGGTTTTACTTCCTACAAGGCTTACACCAACGTCAAGGAACGTTTACCAAAATAAATAATTTTCTAACATCATTAGCATCTTCACGAAATGAAAAAGATAACGCTATTCACCTTCTCATGTATTGTGAGTCTTTGGACGTTGTTGATTTATAACATTCCGTTTTTCCATTTTGTGGCTCAGAATTCTGAGACCAGCCTCGGTGAGAAACTATTTTTGCTGACCTGCCTGGTCGTTGTCATGCTGGTTCTCAACTTCATGCTGACCTATCTTGCCATGTGGTTGTTGCGATTGGTGGGACGCATCTTCTTAGCCGTTTTTTCTGTCATCAACGCTACGGCTTTCTACTTTATATTTAATTATCATGTGTTTATTAATGCTACCACTATTGAAAACGTTTTCAATACCAGATATGTAGAAGCGTCAGCCTTCTTCAATTGGTGGATGTTCCTGTTCATCTTTGTCTTTGGTCTTTTACCAGCCTTATACTGTATTTTTCAGCCTGTAATCTTGGGAAGTGCCAAGAAAATGGGTGCCTATTGTGGAGGTTCGTTGGTTGTCATTCTGGTTATTGCTGCCATGAATATCAGTCAGACATTGTGGATCAGTCAGCACGACACGGAATTGGGTGGACTGTTGCAACCATGGTCCTATGTGGTAAATATCGGTCGTGTGCTAAGCAGTCAGCATGACGAACAGGTCGAAGAAATAAAACTGCCTGACGGCAAGATTACAGACCATGAGAAGGCGGTCGTAGTGCTCGTCATCGGTGAGTCGGCACGCAAGGCCAATTTCCAACTCTACGGCTACAAGCGTGATACCAATCCGCTGTTGTCGAAGCAGAAAGAGCTGAAGGTGTTTCAAGCCAATTCTTGTGCTACCTATACTACTGCTGGAACCAAGGCCATTCTGGAACCCAAGAATAGCGATGATTTGTATGAGCTCTTGCCCAACTATGCCTTCCGCATAGGTGCTGATGTATCGTGGCGCACCTGCAACTGGGGAGAGCCACCCATTCATATCGACGAGTATCTGACTGATCAGGAACTTTCCATTCTCTATCCTGATGAGGACCAACGTTATGACGGAATTCTCTTTACAGGACTTTGTGAGCGCATCAAGTCAAGTAAGAAAGACAAAGTGCTCATAATTCTGCATACCAGCACCAGTCACGGTCCGCGATATGTTGATAAGTATCCCAAGGATTTTGAAGTGTATAAGCCCGCGGCTAAGAGTATTGAGGAAGGCGAAAAACATCTCAACCTGCTGGTCAATGCCTACGACAATACCATTCGATATACCGATTACCTGCTTGACAATCTTATCTGTACCCTGCGCCAAATGGACGATTGGAAAAGTGCCATGATTTTTATTTCTGACCATGGCGAATCGCTTGGCGAGAACAAGATATTCATGCACGGACTGCCCATGAAACTGGCGCCAAAGGTACAGTATGAAATACCATTCCTGGTATGGACATCTGATGGTTTCAGAACCTACAAACCTTCAAGTAAGTTACCTGCTGTTCTTGACCAGCATTTCGTTTTCCATTCCGTGCTGAACTTACTGTCTATTCAGTCGCCTGCGTATAATAAAGATTACGATGTGTTTGAATAGTATATCAGTAAAGAAAAAGAAGTATGACTTAACAACATGAAAATATGAACAAAACAGTATTGATTACAGGAGCGACGAGTGGCATAGGACTAGGTTGTGCTCGTAAGTTTGCAGAAAATGGTGACCACTTGATACTGACGGGTAGAAATGAGAAGCGTCTTGAAGAAATCCGTAAGGAATTGGAGGAAAAAGGAACAAAGGCGTTGATTTTGACCTTTGATGTAAGAGACAACCAGAAAGCTAAACAACAGATTGATAATCTGCCAGAGGATTGGAAAGAGATAGATGTGCTGGTAAACAATGCTGGTTTGGCCCTTGGTCTTGAACCTGAATATGAAGGTGACCCTAACGACTGGGAAGTGATGATTGACACAAACATCAAGGGCATACTGACTATGACACGACTCGTGGTGCCTGGAATGGTCGAGCGCAATCGTGGACATATCATTAATATTGGTTCGGTGGCAGGTGATGCTGCTTATGCTGGAGGTAATGTGTATTGTGCAACCAAAGCGGCAGTTAAAGCGTTGACCGACGGTCTGCGCATTGATGTGGCTAATACTGCCATTCGAGTTACTACGCTAAAACCAGGATTGGTTGAGACGAACTTCAGTAATGTTCGCTTTCATGGCGACAAGGAGCGTGCAGATAAAGTATATCAAGGCATTAAGCCTTTGACCGGTGACGATATTGCCGATGTTGCGGTCTATGCTGCCTATGCTCCTGCTCACGTTCAGATAGCCGAAGTGTTGATACTGGCTACGCATCAGGCAAGTGGAAGTGTGATAGTCAGGAAGTAATGTGGATATCAGATAAGGAATAGGAAAACTCAAACCTGTTTGTGTACAAATCCCATTGTTCTCCATTTTCCTGATCTCCAACGTCGCATCAATATGATGCCTCGGATGTTCTCATCGAGGGCAAAGCCTACCCACATACCAACCAGTCCGTAGCCCAAAGGAATGCCGATGACATAACTAAGTCCTACGGCGATACTCCATTGGAAGATAACACCAACGACAAACGGATAGATGACATCGCCGGTGGCACGGAGAGTGCTGCCAGCAAAGATGTTAGAGGTTCGGCCTATCTCTAAGAACCAGTCGACAATGAAAATCCATACCCCCATCGATATGATTTCCTGATTGTCGGTGAAGGCATTAAGGATGCTACGGCCTGTAACAGCGAGTAGGGCAGATCCTATGAGTGTGATAATCATTGCCCAACGGAAAAAGTAGTTACCCAACACAAATGCAGCCTGATGTCGTTTTTGGCCAACAAGGTGACCCACAAGAATATCACCGCCCTGGGTGATGCTGACACAGAACAGATAAACGAACATAATCATGTTATAGCAATAGGTGCGTGTGGCCAAGGCTTCGTTACTGATTTTATTGATAAAATAGGTAATAACAACCTGTGAGAGACAGTAGCTTATATTCTCGCTCATGGCGGGAATGCCGATTTTTAGCAGATAACGTAGCTCTCGCCAAGGTATGGGACGAAAGTAGCTGAACGGAAATCGTGGAATATGGACCTTGAAATGTATAAAAGCCAACAATATCATAGACACGGCACGACTGATGGACGTAGATATAGCTGCACCTTCAACGCCCAACTGCGGGCATCCCCAACTACCGAATATAAGTGCATAATTGCCTACGATGTTCAGCACATTCACAATACCCGTCACCACCATCGGATATACCACTTTATCGGCACTACGAAGCGAGGCTGAAAAAGTGAGCGACAGGGCTTGGAAGAACGAAAGTGCACCCGTAATTCGTAGATACACCAGTCCATCGTCCATCAGTTCTGGGCGCACTCCCATCAGTTGTAACAGTTGTTCTGCAAACAGAAAGAGTAGGGCACTAACCGTGATGCCAAGAATTAGATTAACCACTAGCGCTATGCCTACTACCTGCACCACCCGTTTCTTAAGTCCTGCTCCTATGTATTGTGCACACAGGATAGCAGCACCCATGGAGAAGAACTGATAGACAAGAAATACCAGCGAAATAAGTTGATTGTCAAGACCAACAGCCGCCACACTATTGTCGCTATAACGGCTAAGCATTACAGTATCAACTGCACCAAGAAGCATGACCAGCGCTATTTCAATAAACACAGGTACTGTAAGCAGTTTCAGCTGTCGTTTAAGGGAGTTGGTCATGAAGTTTGCTGATATAGGGGCGTGGCCAGTCGCGAAGATGATAACGGTTGGAATCGTATTGCATCAAATCAAGGTCGATGGTTACATGATCGTGAGTGCGACGGGCCTCAACCTCCATCTGCTTCAACGTTTGTTCGATTTCAGATACAGAGAGTAGGGTGTCGCCTGCAACGAGTCGGTTCATGTACAGGCGACCAGAGCCCTTGATGTCCTTTGTCCATAGGGTGGAGCTAAAGCGTGGATTTTTCAACAGCACGGCCATTCGCTGAGAGGCCCATTGGATGAAAACGGGCTGGCGATGGTTTGAGCCTAAAGCAATAAGGACACGATGTGAGGTCATACCTTGTTCTTCTCTGTGAGGATGCCGTGACGGTAGGCATAGAGCAATTCGCGAAGGTCTTCAACCTGCGAACGCAGTTCAACACCCTTATCGGTATCAGCCACTAGCATGCGGTGGGCAGAGAGCTCGACGAGTTGGGTGGTAGACTTGATGTCGATACCTCTTTCGATAGCGTCTCTTGCGCTCATAAATGGTTCATGCTGAACAAGTTGGAAGCCACGGCTATGGTAAACAAGCGTATAGCCTGCAATACCTGTTTCCTTATGATAGGCCTCAGAGAATCCTCCGTCAATCACCATCAATTTGCCATTGGCCTTGATGGGATTTTCGCCTTTAGAGGCATGAACGGGAACATGGCCATTGATGATATGACGATTTTTGCCAGTAACGCCAAAGGCATCGAGAATACGGTCGCATACTTCTTCGTTGTCGCGCAACTGGAAATAGGCTCCCTTTTCCTCTTTGAACGTCGCCTTGTCGCTCAGGAAATAGCGCTCGAAGGTGGCCATCTTCGACTTGTCGAATAGGGGAGAATCCTTGCCACACCAGAGATAGAGGAAATAGTCGCGCGCATATTGACGCTGTTCTTTCTCCGTATCTGTATTATAAGCCGAACGAACCATCATTCCGATATTATGCATCAACTCCTTGCCTGTATAAAACTCTCCCTTGTAAAGTTCGACTTCCTTCAGCGTTCCATCGGGATTGAGCGGAACAGAAGCGTGATAGAGCAGATTCTGATTGCAGATGGTATACATGCAACCATGAGAGAGCAACATCTTGATGTGCTTTTGCAACTTCTCACTGACACGGAAAGAATGGTGAAGGCGCTCCATCAGCTGATATTCTTCAGGAGTTAGTTCGTTGGGATGTTCTGGATTGACGGTGGGGAAGTGGCATGAGCGCATCGCATACTCCTTTCCGTCAACAATATAAACACTACGCTTGTAGTCGATGTGCTCAAGAACGCAACGATCCTCCATCTTCCATTCAGGACGACGATGGAATATCTGAGCCTCCTTCTTAAACTGGATAACGGAAATGGCCTTGTGCATTTGGGCTGTCAGTCGCTGGTATTTTTCCTCCATCGTGTCGCCTCTCAGCAGTTTGGGCATAAACTCCTCGCAGGGGTCGTCGCCATAAAACTCCATCGCAAAAGTGGCCAGAGGCACGAGGTTGATGCCATAAGCTTCTTCGATAGTAGTGAGATTGGCATAACGCAACGAGAGGCGCAATACATTACAGATACAGGCATTATTGCCGGCAGCGGCCCCCATCCATAACATGTCATGATTGCCCCACTGAATGTCCCATGAATGATATTGACGCAGGGTGTCCAAAATGACATGAGCACCAGGTCCACGAT
>Ga0256407_10010973_pt1 | contig 12635 bp, 6 predicted proteins | sample RumenRJG_04DNA_FD_193489 | JGI IMG/M metagenome (GOLD analysis project Ga0256407, IMG submission 193489) | Bovine rumen microbial communities from Lethbridge, Alberta, Canada - RJG_04 | ecosystem: Host-associated > Mammals > Digestive system > Stomach > Rumen | place: Canada: Alberta | collected... | reverse complement strand
GACAGCCTCGACGCGTGCCTTCAAGTTGTGCGTCTGCTTAAAGTCTGAAGCACCATCGAGATGCATGACCATGCTGGCCTTGAGCGGCTTCTTCGCCAAATGCAGGGCGTAAAGGTCGATATGACTGAGATCTACGTTGAAGTCTGCCGCCTGCAACTTCCTGTCCGTGATGGAGGCATTGATGCAACCTTGCATCGCAAGCAGGTCATTATTGCTGTGCATCTCGACCATCGCCTTGCCCTTCTCCAACTTGCAGTCTGCCTTGATGTTGTCAAAATCCCACGACGCATAACCCAGATGCGTGATGTCTGCTTGGGTATGGAGCGTCGTCTTTGGACTAAGGAAGTCTGTGCCTCTGCCCGAGAACTTGGCGTTGGCGGTCACGGCATACAGCGAGTCCTTGGGCAGGAAGTCATGCAGGTTGAGGTTAGCTATGCGGGCAGTGCCTTGATAAGCCATCGCGTTCAGGTCTATGTCGCCGACAACGTGTGCCCGTCCTCTGCCCTCTTGGAGCAAGGCGTCAGCCGTGAGCTTCGACGCATCGCGAAGCCTGGTGTCGGCATGTATAGTCATCTTGGGGAAGCGAACGTCCGTCAAGCCGAGGTAGCGGCCTGCGCAGCGCAGGTCCATCGTCGTGATGTCCCACTTCAGGTCAGCCCCGATGCGAGCACTGTCTGTGAGATTCTGCACGGAGCCTGCAGTGCGTATGTCAATGACGCTCGGCATCAGCACATTGCAAGTCTGCAGCGAGAGGTCGTCGATGTTGCCGTTTGCCACGAGGTCGATGTTCAAAGGCTGCGACGGATAACACTTGGCGAGGTCCTTCGGCATGTAAGCCTCAGCAAGGCAAAGGACATCCTTATGCCCTATGGAAGCCTGCAAGTCTGCTTTCATTTGTCCACGCTCCTTTGGCGAGAATGCGTTCCAATCGAAGTCAATGTTGCCGCTGGCAGAACTGTTTGGTGTCTTCAGATCGAGACCTCGCGCCGTGAGATGCTTTGCATCGAGGGCAAGGTTGACGGCAAGGTTGTCGAGTTGGAAGCCACTCTTCTCCTTGAAGGCAAGTTTCTTTAATTGACCATTGAGAGCCGATGTGTTCTGATTGAAAGACAACTTCTCGAGGTCGAGCTTCATATCGCGGAAAGCAAGATGATTGACATCGAAGCCCTTGACAGGATTAGAGCCCGGAATGTCATACTCCAAACTCTCCGCATCAAGCCTAACCTTGCCGACGTGATAAATTCCCTTGCTCAAGCTGATGTCACCGCTATCAAGACTTGCCTGACGAATACTGGCTTTAACGCGCATCGCATCGTTCGGCAGTTTCAATGCTATCTTGCTTTGATTGATGCTGAGCTTCTCGACATCAATCTGCCAATCCAGCGGCTCGCTCTCTGTCGTGTCTTCCTCGGCAGCCTCGCGAAGCTTCATGTCGAGCACACAGCCGTCGAGCGTGACATCCTTCACGTTTACTTTCTTCTTCCTCAAGTCAATGTCATCGGCAACAATCTTGAGCTTGCCGATGCTGCCATCCATGGCGAGCGACTCTATCCACTCAGTTGTGTTGATACTACCATCAGAGAGTTCGATAGCTTCTACGCCAACATGTCCAGTCAGCAAGCGTGTAAGGTCGAGGTCAACGAGTGCACCCTCTACATTTAAGATATCAGTAGGTGGCTTCGCAACATGTACCTGTCCAAGCTTGAGGTCGAGGAGAGGAGACAAATGCACGCTACCGATGGACACCTCGAGGCCTGTTTTCTCTTCGATATAGGCAGTAAGACGGTTCACCGCCCACCTTTGCACAGGAGGCAGATAAAGGCTGGCGGCAAGCATCACAACAAGCAACACCAGCGCCAGAAGTGTCCTAAAGATGTATTTCAGCGCACGTTTCACACTGCAAAGGTACGCTTTTCTTGCCATACGACAAAGCATTCTTCTTTTTTTCTAAAAGAAGACGTCGAAAAATGCGACATGCTTAGTTGGAGAATTAGGCACGTTATGTTGTCAAACTTAGCACGCCGAATTTGCATTTTAGCCACGTTATGTTTTGTGCGTTCGTGCATCTTCTATATATAGGAGGTTGCACAAATGCACATGCACAAAACATGGTGGCAGGCCTGCACCAAGCAAACCCGCCACCTTTTCGTATTGTCTTAATTTCTTATTCTTTCCCTATTTCCTTACTGGACGGACGCTTTGTCCCCAACGGCGTTCACGGAAGTCCAACTTGTTTTCCTCCGAGTTGAACGACACGCATACTGCGCCCCAACAACTGTCCTCTTCTCCAACCGTACGCGACCAATAGCAACCTGATACTGAAGCACCACTAACAGAATCAGAGGTGTATTGACCTGCTGCCGGCAGGAAGATTTTTCTGCTATTGTGGACGCTTGTTATCAGCAAGCCGTTCACGCCGTTCTGTGTCGTGAACGCTCTTGTCGTGTTCGCATCGTTAAACAGTTCGGACATTTGCTCATAGCTTGGCGTTTGCCATTCTTCGCCCCAAGCCGGGTTTGCTGTAGCCGCATCGTCCTCTGCCTCGAGTTCTGACAGGTTATCAACCGTGCCGAATGAGCTAAGCGAACAATACTTGAGCATCTTAGTGCCTGAAGCATTGCTGTGCGCATAATTGCCCCAACCGAACTCTGTCTTCGGTGTTGTCTCGCCCCAAGCAAAGTAGTCACCATAACCTTCTGGCGTGCTTGCACCTACGTTGCACTTTGCCCAAAGCGTTCCGCTTGGCAAGCCAAGGTCAACATAAGGGAGTGCGGTTACCGTTACTTGGCACTCGGCATAGATGCTACTGTCATTTGTGAGGCGACAAGTAATGGTGCAAGTGCCGGAACCAACGCCTGTCACTTCATAACCACTGACTGTTGCCACACTCTCATCGCTGCTTTCCAAGACAATGTCATCGTAATGGGCATAATTAGGAATGATTAAGGGTGAGAGGTATGCACTTTCGCCTTCGTTGATTTCAAGTGTTGCAGGCAGCTCAAGGCGAAGGACTGGCCAGGTATAAGGTTCTTCCTGAACACGAACAGGACGAACGGTCATGCCTGTCGCACCACTCATACTATTATAGCCACAGTAGCCGGAATTGAAGTATATGCACCAAGCATAGCTATCCATGTCGAGGGTGCGCCCCCAATAGCCGCCCCTCTCGCCTTTACCGGTCATGGCCCCTTCCCAGAACAAACCTGCGGCAGGAAGGAAGATGCTGTTGCCGTTCGACTTGCTTGTTATCTTCCAACCGTTGACGCCGTTCTGTGTCGTCCACAGCTTTGTAACATAGAGACCATCTTCGTCAACCAGTTCCCGTATCTGTTCTATGCAAGGCATCTGCCACAGCTCGCCCCAGTTGACGGTTGCGGCATCCTTATTGGCTGGCAGTTCAGCAACATCGATAGAGGTATATGCATCGTAGCTGTAGTTAGTCTTCTGCGATGTCTCGCCCCAAGCAAAGTATGTGCCGTACTGTTCAGGACTCTCTGCGCCGATGTTCATCGTTGCCCAAAGCGTTCCGCTTGGCAAGCCGAGGTCAACATAAGGATGAGGATCGATAACCGTCACCTCACATTCGCCCGTCACACCGCTGCCGTCAGTTGCACGAACAATAATCGAGCAAACGCCAATGCCAACTGCCGTAACAAGACCATCGCTTGTAACAGTAGCCACAGCCTCGTCGCTGCTCTCCCAAGTTACGGCTCTGTTCTTTGCATATTCAGGATATACGGATGCTACTAGTTCCTCTGTTTCGCCTGGCGCAAGAATAACATCTTTATCGCCTGACGAAGAAACACCCTTCTCAACAATGATCTTTGTAACCTTCCAATCGTCATAAGGATCGTCTTGATAGCGAACAGGACGAACAGACTTGCCCCAATAACGACCAACATAGCTCGTTTGTGCAGTTCCAAGAGATGTAGACGAAGGTGAGAAGTACATATCCTCCGAGTAAGTAGAGCTATATTTGAAGAGTGTACGTGACATATACCAGCCGAGGACACCTGCCTGCTGAAGTTCTGTGCCATCGTAATAGCCAGCAGCAGGGAAGAAGAGTGTGTTGCCGTTAGCCTTACTTGTCACTTTCAGTCCACTAATGCCTTTCTGCGTTGTATATTCTATTAAGGTATAAGCACCGCAGAGCAGCTCGTTCAACTGAGGGTAGCTCGGCGTTTGCCAGCCATTGCCCCAGTTTGCAGAAGCAGCATCATCCTCTGCCTCAAGCTCTGTAATGTTATCAACAGGACCATAGCCGCTATGTATGCAGTATTTGGTCAATGTGTCATAAGTTCCGTTGCAATACTTGTAAGTCGCCCAGCTGTATTCATCCTTTGGTTCTGTCTCGCCCCATGCATAGTGTGCGCCGTTCTCTTCAGGATTATCTGCGCCGACATTATGGTCAGCCCAAAGCGTGCCTGAAGGCAAGCCCATATCTACGAAATCGTAGTCGCCCACTTCAAGCTCCTCGAAGCTGATGCTATCAACTCTCGCCAAACTGTACCTTACCTTGTGATTGTCCGAAAGGTGAATCACCACTCTCTGTGCCAAAGCACTCTGCACGCCTGCCACTACCAGCAGCAAGGCCGCAATTAATGTCTTCTTCATCATGGCTCTTTATTCTTTGTTTTGTTTTCTCTTACGCTATTATATATAATGTGTTAGCTTTTTTGCCTCACTTTTCATCTCTCATCACGCTCTTCACGCCACAAACTTACAGTTTTCTCCGTTCACTTGCAAGGATTTGCCAAAGTTTTTCGTCTGGCAAAGGCGCTTCGATGTCAACAGGAACGTGCGAGACGGGATGCTCAAGCGAGAGTCGCCATGCATGGAGCGAAATGCCGCCATCCGGATTGCTGCGAGGCGAACCATACTTCAAATCGCCTCGAATGGGACAACCTATCTTTGCAAGCTGGCAGCGAATCTGGTGATGACGGCCTGTATGCAGCTCTATTTCAAGAAGAAAGTAGCGTTCCGACTGTGCCACGACACGATAGTCAAGGACAGCTTTCTTGCTGTTCGGCACTTCTCGGTCGTAAGCTCGGGCTGTATTCTGTTTCTCGTTTCGCGTCAACCAATGTGTGATTGTGCCCTCCTGCTGCGGAGGTTTGTTGGCGACAATTGCGAGATAGGTCTTCCTAACTGCTTCATGTTCAGCAAACATCTTGTTGAGTCGGGGCAAAGCCTTACTCGTCTTGGCAAACAGAACTACCCCGCTGACAGGACGATCCAGCCTATGCACGACACCAAGGAAGACATTACCGGGCTTCTGATACTTGTCCTTCAGATAAGCCTTCACTTTATCTGACAAAGGGACATCGCCAGTCTTGTCTCCCTGAACGATGTCCCCTGCTTTCTTTGCTACGGCTATCAGATGATTATCTTCGTATAAGACGGTCATCACATATTCATGCCGCCATCCACTTGGATGACCTGGCCGCTTACGTAGCTGCTCATGTCGCTGGCGAGGAACGTGGCTACGTTGGCAATATCGTCAACCTGACCGCCTCGACGAAGAGGTATCTTCTTCTTCCATTCCTCGCGAATCTCTTCGCTGAGCTGTGCCGTCATGGCTGTTTCGATAAAGCCTGGAGCGATGGCATTCGCGCGGATTCCCTTTGGGCCCATCTCCTGAGCGATGCTCTTGGCGAGGGCTATCATGCCGGCCTTCGAGGCTGCGTAGTTTGCCTGGCCTGCATTACCGTGAACACCAACCACGCTTGCCATGTTGATGATGCTGCCGCCACGCTGACGCATCATTACTGGCACGCAAGCATGAGTGAAGTTGAAGGTGCTCTTCAGGTTGACGTTGATGACGGCATCCCACTGCTGTTCGGTCATACGGAGCATGAGTCCGTCCTTCGTGATGCCAGCGTTGTTGACGAGGATATCGATGGTGCCGAAGTCTTCCTTTATCTTCTGCACAACCTCTTCGGTCGCTGCGAAGTCGGCAGCATTGCCTGCATAAGCCTTGCAAACAACGCCGACTGCTTCGATTTCCTTGCGTGTGGCTTCGAGTCCGGCAGCCATCTCGTCGTTTAGAACGAGGTCTGTGAATGCTATGTTAGCGCCTTCGGAGGCGAACTTCAAGGCAATCGCCTTACCGATGCCTCTTGCTGCACCCGTGATGAGTGCGGTCTTTCCTTCTAATAATCCCATATTGTTTCTAATTTCTTTATTCCTTTATAAGTACTGGCTGATGTGCTTCTCCTGTCGGCTCAGCGCTTTATGGATAAGTTTCTGCACGATGCCGCGACTCATGCCCTGAGGCATGCCGTCTGCCAGGCGACCGTAGATGTAGGGAATCTCAAGCCCTTTGACACAGTAATGCATGATGTCGGAGCAGAGCGGAATGCTGTCGATTTCGAAGCGACCCTGCTGGACGCCTTCTGCCATGATGGAAGCGAAGAGCCTTTGCTCGCTGCGGTCGAAGTTTTTGCGCACTTTTTCGACCATGATGATGTTGCGGAAGAACTCTGCCCGCAGGTTGCCGTTGCGCTGAACGGCTTCCTTGATCATGTTGAGATGCGTGTAGATAACTTCGACGAGCTTGTCCTCAGGCTCCATCGGGAACGACGCCACATCGTTCATCTTCTCGTTGATTCGCTCCAGCTCGCCCTCGATAACTGCCCAGTAGATCTCCTCCTTACTCTTGAAATAAGTATAGAGAGTGCGCCGGCCCTTGCCCGAAGCTTGAGCAATGTCGTTCATCGTGGTATTCTCCAGACCGTTCTTTGCGAACAGCTGACGAGCCACATCTACAAGTTTGATACGTGTCTTTACTACTGCCATTTCGCTTGCAAAGATAGCACATTTTATTTGATTTGTGCAATTTTCAGGGGAGAAAAATGCACAAAAAGTGTTATTTTGTGCCATAAGGTACTTTTGGGCACACTTTTTTACATAAATAATTTGGCAGATTGGGATTTTCGTCTTACCTTTGCAGCCGCAAACAACAAATATCGCGGGGTAGAGCAGTTGGTAGCTCGTCAGGCTCATAACCTGGAGGTCGCACGTTCGAGTCGTGCTCCCGCAACGAGGGTGGTAGCAATCCGGTGGCATTTCTGGAATATTTTATTTCAGCGGTAGCCCCGGGTTGTTCTTTTATATCCATAAACGCTGCACGCGGAGATTGCAATCCCCGCACGCGGAAATGCCAATCCCCGCACGCGGAAATTTAAACGCCGCCTGCGGGGATTAAAATCATCACACGTTAAGTTGACAAACTCGACACGTCGAAATTGCAAACACAGCACGTCGAAATTGCAAACACAGCACGTTGTGTTTGGCAACTCGACACGTTGTCTTATTCAATGCTGAACTCGACGCGCTGGTTTCCGACGGCCGCCCTGAACTGGCCTGGCTCGAGAACCCACTCCATGTCCTCGTTCACGAAGGCGAGGTCGGACGGATTAACCGTGAGCGTCACCGTCTTTGTTTCGTGAGCCTCAAGTTCCACCTTAGTAAAGGCACGCAGCCGTTTGACATCGGGCGTCAGCGAGGCAACGAGGTCGGACACAAACAAGAGAACCGGTTCCTTGACCTTCCTGTCCGATTGATTCGTGACATCTACGCTAAAGCGAAGGTCACCGTCGTACTTCGTGCCAGCCGCCGAGCGGGGAGAGAACCCTTTGCTCGACTTGACTTTGCCTGCCGCTTTTGGTGTCTCGACGCGCAGATTGGCGTACTTCACCTCGGAATAGGAGATGCCGGAGCCAAAGGTCCATTGCACCGTAGTGTTGGCATCGTAGTTGTACGCGCCGGCCATTGTCTCTACATACTCGCAGGGCTTGCAGTCGTAGGTGATGAACGAGCCATGATGCTTCGGGTAGGTGTAGGGCATGCGGCCTGAGAAGTTGGCTTCTCCGGCGAGCAGATTGGCCAAAGCATCGCCGCCATAATTGCCGGGCAGGAAGGTGTGGACCACCGCCTTCGCCAAGGGCTCAATCTCGCTCACAATGCGGGGTCGGCCCTCGTTCAATACGAGCACAATGGGCTTGCCGTAGCTTGCCAGCGACCGCACCATGTCCTGCTGGTTGGGCGAGAGCGTGAGGTCATCGATGTTGCCAGGCGTCTCGGTGTAGGAGTTCTCGCCGACAAAGGCCACGATGACGTCGGCGGCTGCTATCTTGGCTTTGAGAGCATCATCGCCTTGCTGGCCGTCCTGTGCCTTATGGTCGAGGTTGAAGTTCCGCGCGTCATAGCGAACCATCTCGCTGAACGCAACATTCTCCTTGCCGAACTTGGCTTCGAGGGCTCCCAGGAAAGTCCTGTATTTGCCAATCTGCGTGGCAATCTGGTCGGTATTGTTGCCCTGCCAAGTGTACGTCCAGCCGCCATTCATCGTGCGGAACGAGTTGGCATTGGGGCCGCAGACAAACAACTTGGCGCCTTTCCTGAGCGGCAATACCTGTTGCTCGTTCTTAAGAAGCACCATGCACTCTTCTGCCATGCTCGTCGCCTCTTGTGCAAACTTGTCGCTTCCGAAGTCGGGATACATCGCAGACAATGTATTTGGAGCCTTCTTACCCTTCTTCGCCTTTCCCTTTTCTGGGGTTCCATAAGGGATGTCCCAAGTCGAGCGATCCATCAGACCGATGCGAATCTTCAGTCGGAGGATGCGTCGAACGGCGTCGTCGATGCGCGACATCGGCACTCTGCCCTCGTTCACCAGCTCGACGAGCAGGTCGCAGAAGTCGGTGGAATAGGGGTCCATCGTCATGTCGATACCCGCATTGATGGCGAGGGCAATGGCATCTTTCTTGTTGGCGGCAACGTGGTCGCGGCGCCAGATGTTGTCGATGTCCGCCCAGTCCGTTACAATCATGCCGTCCCAGTCAAGGCCTTCCTTCAACCACTCTGTGAGCAAGCGGTGATTTGCATGGAAGGGCACGCCGTTGTTGTTGGCCGAGTTGACCATCAGGCTCAGCGCTCCTGCCTCGCAACACATGCGGAAGGGCTGGAAATACTTCTCCATCATGTCGCGATAGGTGACGCTCGACGGCGTGCGGTCCTTGCCGCTCACAGCCGCGCCGTACGCCATGTAGTGCTTCAGGCAAGCCGCCACATTCTGCATTCCCACGCAGTTCGGGTTGTCGCCCTGCAGGCCGCGCGTCAGCTCGGAAGCCATGATGCCGTTCAGCAGCACGTCCTCGCCGAAGCTTTCCCACACGCGGGGCCAAAGCGGCGAACGCGCAATGTCCATCACAGGCGAATAGACCCAGGGGATGAGGCAAGCTCGGGTCTCGTACGCCGTTATCTCTCCGATGCGACGGGGAATGGCGGGGTTGAAACTGGAGCCTTGTCCCACTTCCTGCGGAAAGAGCGTCGCACCCCAAGTATAGCTGGCGCCATGTATCTGGTCGACGCCGTAGATTTGCGGCACACCGCACTGCTCGAGCGATGCTTGGTTGAGAGCACGGATGATGTCGGCCCACTTCTCGGGCGTCTGGGCAGTGCCAAACGGGACATTCAATATGGAGCCCACCTTGTGCTTGCCGAAGACATCGTTGACCGCGTCTGCCGAAAGCAATCCGCCGGCCAGCGTCTGCGAGGCATTACCTGCCATCGGGTTCTGCACCACCTTGTCGATGGCGAGTTCACACATCTGCCCGACTTTGTCTTTGAGGGACATCTTGGCGAGCAGGGCCTCGACCTGCGCCTCTACTTTCTCATCACGAGGGATGCACTGCGAACGGGCTGGCAGTGCTATGACAGCACACATAAGGACTGAAGTTAAAAGGCTTTTGTTCATATTATCTTACTTTCTGTTTATACGCAGGCGTTGGTTGCCAACCTGAATGATGTACTCTCCTGGCAGGATTCTCATGGCGTTCGACTTCACGTCCCACCATTCGAAAGCCGAGTCGGGCAAGGGGATGCTGACGTTCTGAGTGCTTCCTGCGGCAACATCGACGCGCTGGAAGGCACGCAGCGTGCGGATGGGACCGTCTGTGTCGCCTACCTTATTAATATATACAAGCACCGTCTCCGTGCCGTCCCACTTGCTCTTATTGCTGAGGGAAAGCGTCAACTTGCCGTCTGCGAAACGCGGCTTGCCATAAACGAACTTGCTGTAACTGAGACCGTAGCCGAAGGGATAGAGCGGCTCGCCACGGAAGAAGCGGTAGGTATGCCCTTCCATGTTGTAGTCCTCGAAATCGGGCAGTTGCTCCACATTACGGTAGAATGTCACAGGCAGCTTACCGCTTGGATTGACGCGGCCGAAGAGCACCTCTGCCACAGCCTGTCCGCCTGCCTGACCGCCGTACCAAACTTGCAGGATGGCGTCTGTCGATTGTTGTTCCGGAACAAGCCCTATCGCACTGCCTGAGCAGAGAGCAAGGATGACACGCTTGCCTGCCTTGTGCAGCGCAGCGAGGATGTCGCGCTGATACTGCGGCAGTTCTATCATCGTGCGGTCGCCGCCCTTGAAGCCCGGCTCGTCGACATCCATCTCTTCTCCCTCAAGACGTGGTGAGATACCACCGCAGAAAACGACCGTCTTGGCATTCTTTGCAGCCTCAACCTGCTGCTCTACGTCTCGTTTCCAAGGGATTAAAGTGGCCGAAGGGTTGATGGCCTTGATGCCTTCTGCCAGCGTGATGGTGTGAAGCGGAAAGCCGTTGTAGTTGCCCCACATCATTTCCTCGTCCGTTGCATTGGGCCCCATGATGAAGAGCCCTTCGGTGCTTTCTGCAAGCGGCAACAGGTTCTTTTCGTTTCTCAAGAGGACGATGCTCTTGCGGGCTGCTTCGAGAGCGAGGTCAGCGTGTTCCTTGCAGCAAAGACGGCTGTCGGGAATTTTGTTCCAGGGATTAAGGCTGGGGTCGTCGAAATCGCCGAGACGGAATCGCGCCTCGAGCAGACGGACGAGGCTCCTGTCTATGGTCTCCTCCTTGATGCGCCCTTCTTTCACGCCATCCACGAGGCTCCCGTAGCTGCTGCCGCATTCGACGTCAGTCCCGGCAATGACCGCCTGGCTGGTTGCCTCGGTCTTGTTTGGGCTGTAATGGTGTCCGTAGTCTTTCCAGAAGTCGTCGATGGCACCGCAGTCGCTGGTTACTAAGCCGTCGAAGCCCCATTCGTCGCGCAGTATCTGCTGCAAGAGGCGGTCGCTGCCGCAGCAGGGTTTGCCCTCGAAGCGGTTGTAGGCGCACATCACCTCAGCCACCTTCGCCTCTTTCACCAAGGCACGGAAGGCATAGAGGTACGTCTCGTGGAGATCTCTGAGCTTGATGTTCTCCGCATTAAAACGGTGACGGCTCCACTCGGGACCGCTGTGAACAGCATAATGCTTGGCGCAAGCCAACAACTTCTGGTAGCGAGCATCCGCAGGCCCTTGCAGGCCTCGCACGACGCTCTTGCCCATGACGGCCGTGAGGTACGGGTCTTCGCCATATGTTTCCTGCCCTCTGCCCCATCGCGGGTCGCGGAAAATGTTGATGTTCGGTGTCCAAAAAGACAAGCCGTGATACATTTCTCGCTGTGTTCCAAGGCGGTGTGCCTGGTTGTGCTTGACGCGCGCCTCATCGCTTGTCGCCGTGAAAATCTTTTCCACAAGCACGGTGTCGAACGTCGCAGCCATTGCCATCGTAATAGGAAAGACGGTGGTCTTACCGTTACGGCCCACGCCATGCAGCGCCTCGCTCCACCATTGGAAGACAGGCACATCGAGCCTTTCGACGGGTTGCGAGAAGTTCATCATCAGGCCGACCTTCTCGTTCAACGTCAACCTGCCGCAGAGGTCGAGGGCACGCTCCTTAGGACTGAGGTTCGGATTCTGATAGGGATAGGGCTGCGCATAGGAGGAAGTGGCAGCACAAGTCATAGTAAACAAGACGAGCAAAAAAACTCGATGAAATGGGTGGTTTTGTTTCATATCCTCACGTTTTTTCTGCAAATATACGGAATTTCTTCTAAACGGAAGCAACTTGACAAATAATAATTTCTCGCTGACCATAAAATATTTTCCGCGTGCGGAAATGGCAAACGCCGCACGCGGAAATCGTCATCGCCGCACGCGGAAATTGCAATCCCCGCAGGCGGCGTTTTCATGCCCCATGTGCCACACTGATTATCAGACAATTAGAAAAACACGCTTTTTTTCTTTGATATTAAGGAAAAAAACATTACATTTGCATCGTTTAAGGTAAAGATTCCTTTCATTATGGCACACTTCAAGCCGACTTTGCTGCTTTGTCTCGCTTTCTTTGCTGCGACAGGTCTCCATGCACAGCAACAGACAGAGCGTGCCGACACAACGATGATGCGGGAAGTGAGCATCAACGGACAGCGGCAACGCATTTCCTATCGCCTCGACAGGCAAAAGATAGATGCCTCGCAGGTGCTTACGGCACAAGGAGGAACGGCCTTCGATGTGCTACGAGCTGTGCCGGGAGTCGTTGTGGATGCAGATGGGAGCCTCTCCTATCGCGGCAGTCAGGAGTTTCTTGTCTATGTGGACGGCAAGCCCTCGCCACTCTCAGGCACTGAAGCCTTGCAGATGATCGGGGCAGCCAGCATACGGGACATCGAGATACTCACTACCCCATCGGCAAAATACAAGACGGAGGGCGACGTCGGCATCATCAATATCGTCACCAAGCGCAGCGAGACGGACGGTTGGG
>Ga0256407_10010972_pt1 | contig 12635 bp, 9 predicted proteins | sample RumenRJG_04DNA_FD_193489 | JGI IMG/M metagenome (GOLD analysis project Ga0256407, IMG submission 193489) | Bovine rumen microbial communities from Lethbridge, Alberta, Canada - RJG_04 | ecosystem: Host-associated > Mammals > Digestive system > Stomach > Rumen | place: Canada: Alberta | collected... | reverse complement strand
CAAGCGAGAATAACCCTCATAACAAGATTAACAACATACCAATAGTTGTACTGACATAAAACCCTCAAAAAAAAACAATGAGTTCATATAACAAAATTTAACAGACAATTGCTTGTCGCACTAAAAAGAGATAATATATGGTGTTTAAGGCTTTTAAACACCAATACTTTTTTGAAAATTCTGGCAGAAATTTTCATTTTGAATTAGAAAATTGTGAGAAAACTAATTCAAAAAAATTTAATTTTGGAGATTAAATTTTTAATTAACTAATAATGTAAAGCAATGATTTTTTAGGTTGACCTAAACTTACATCGCTAATAATAATGTAGTAAGAAATAGTATATAAATGTTTCTATTTTTTTTAGGTATGGCTAAACTTAATGGAAAATAAGATTAGGAATAATGCAAAGGCATTATCCGATTAATTTTTTTTAACCAGCCTAACCTTTTTAGGAGAAAGAATAATTAAATTCTTTTCACTGGAACGTGAAAGTAATAAAGCCTGAGCACCATAACGGGTTCTCATCTGTTTAATTTTTTCTCCAGCAAGTTTAAAATTAGCAGGACTTTCACTTTCAAGAAAAGACAAATCCAAAAGTACAGGATTTTTCTCTTCTAGAACCTGATCAACAACATAATTAATGTCATCAATAGTTTTCGGTCTAATTAAAACAATTTCATAAAAAGATTGTTCAGGAATAATTGGCTCTACATCGTCAAAATCCGGTCTAGGCCTAGGATTATTTCTAAAATTAGGATTTTGCCTTGGCTTAGTGAAATTAGAAAAACCATTGTTTGAATTAGCAGCCCTATTTTGATGTCTAAAGTCCTCATCTACTTCAAAACCTAAACTTTTTTTAATTGTATCCATAAAATTCATTTAATTCCCCTCTAAATAATCAAGAATAGCATCTAATAATTTTGAAGCCCCATTATTATATACGTCTTCTACAGGTAAATCAAATCTGGATTCAAAGTCATCTAAATCCATATCCAACTCAGCATTTTTTAAGTTAATTGATAACCCGACAACTTTAGTTGGTTCAATAGATTCTATAGCTTTAATTTCTTCCTCAATTCCTCTAGGAATTCTGTATGGATGATTTGGCCTATGTCCAACAATAACTGCATCCGGAGCAGCTCCGATTAAAATAGCTGCAGATAAACCTCTTGGATGAGGATTGCCTTTTTCAGTTAAGCTAGATTGGCCTTCAACAAAAATAATATCTGGATTTTTCTTTTCTTCAATGTATTTTATAGCAGCCAAAATCGCTGCAGGAACATCCATTGCAGATAAACTGCCTGCTCTGAAATTAAAATCTGTTGGTTCTTCTAGTCCCATTTCATCAGTTGATATAATAGCCGGAGTTAAACCACGTTCAGAAGCAGCAATACCTAATTTTTTAGAAGTTGTCCTTTTACCACATTCTTGAGAAGTTCCTCCAACGAAAACAACAGGAGCTTTTGGAGTATAAGAAATTTTTGGTAAAATTTCACATGATTTTTCAGGGGCAATGCCTGCAAATTCCTCAACCACATCTAACCTAGGACTAATTTCTTTAATGATAACATTTTTTGCCTCAGCAAATTTTACTAAAGCAGGATTTTCTTCAACAGATAATGATCTGAATGAAGTAATCACATTTAATCCTGCATCAATAGCCTGAACAGCATATTTAAGAGCAGTACCTTCAGCACCAATTGGTAACATTATAACAATTGACTTTGCATCAGTTTCCATTAAACACTTTTTTAAACTATTAGAAATAATCTGTCCGCAATACTGTTTACCTTGTTTTCTTTCATCATCATCAATGAATCCAACTGCTTCAACACCTTCAAGATTAGCGAATTTTTCGCCTCCTCCACCGCAACCAACAACAATGAAAGGATTTAAATCTTGAATTTCTTTAACCGAATCTATTGAATACAAAACTATCTCTCCTATAACCTATAAAATATCTCATTAATAATAAAAATAATCTTGAAAATTTTTTTAAAAAAATTCTTTCAAAAAATTATATATTACTTATAACTTATATATTTTCTAATATTAAAATATATGTTTTAAATAGAAAAATCTTTTTAATTATAAATATATAAATTTAATTAAAAAGACAAAACGGAGTGCAAAACATGAGAAAACCTTATGTTATACTAATTGGAAGTGCATCAGGGATTGGAAAATCAACAATCGCAGCACATTTAGCAAAACAATTAAAAATAAAGCATTTAATTGAAAGTGACTTTATTAGAGCTGTTGTTCGGGGAATTATCGGTAAAGAATATGCACCAGCATTACACAGTTCATCATATGATGCATATAAAGATTTAAGAAATAAAGCCAATTACCAAAGCTATGAGGATTTGGTTTCAGCAGGCTTTGATGAACATGCATCATACGTAATTCCAGGACTTGAAAAAATAATACAACGTGCAATAACAGATTATGATGACATAATAATCGAAGGGGTTCATTTAGTCCCGGGTTTAATTGATATTGAACAGTTTAGAGATTATGCTGAAATATACTTTTTCGTCTTAAGTTCAGATGAGGAATCCCATAAGGAAAGATTTGTAAAAAGAGCAATACAAATACATAGAGGCGGAAAGCAACTGGATTTCTTCAGCGAAAATAGAATCATCCATAATCATTTATTGCAACAAGCAGAAAAAAATAATGTTTCAATTATTAAAACAGACACTATTGAAAAAAGTATAGAACAGATATTGACAATTATCAACAAGTCATGTGTTAACATCAAATTAACCAATAGTGTTGAAGAATTAAAAGAAATCATTGACATAATAATCAATCAGAATAACGGAAGCATAGAAAAAATCGTATACAGTTTAAAAGGATTTAAAGACCCTCTTGTTAGAGACGTTAAAGTTTCAGATTATGAATCCGCAAAAAGATTTATTGAAAACATTGATAAAAACAAGAATATTAAAGATGATTTAAATCATTTATATAAAATTTCTAATTATCGTGAGTTTTCAATATGTGCAGCAAACAGCAGAACAATAGAAAAAATTGAAAAAGAATTATCAGACAAAGGATTTGTTTTAAATGAGTGAAGAAGAAACAACTGAAATTAATGAAATGGTTATTAAATGTCCCGCATGTGCAGTTGAAGGCATTGCAACATCAATAATGAAAGAAATTGAAATTCCACACTTTGGAAAAGTTTTAGAAACCACCATACAATGTAAAAAATGTGGTTTTAAACACAGTGATGTGATAGCCCTTGAACATAATGATCCTGCAAGATATACATTAAAAATCTCAAAAGAAACATTATCTGTTAGAGTAGTGCGTTCACAATCCGCTACCGTTACAATCCCCGAACTTGGAGTTAAAGTAGAACCAGGTCCAAAATCCGAAGGATATGTGACAAATGTCGAAGGCATACTTACAAGATTTGAAGGAGCTATTAAAAAAGCATTGCAGTTATTTGAAGATGAGGAATCACAAAAAAATGCTAAAAATACATTAGCTGAAATTCAAGAGTTAATAAAAGGAAATGGCTCTGCAACATTAATTATTGATGACCCTTTTGGTCAAAGCAATATTGTCAGTGATGATGTGGAAATATCTGAAATTCCTGCTGAGGAATTGAAAGATTTAAAAACAGGCTTTTCACATATCGAAGATAAATAAATTATTAATGGTCAACTTTACACCGGAACAACTGACAGCAGAAACTATACAAATATCATCACTTCCTACAGCCAATTGTTATTTAATAACAAAATCTTGACCAAAAAAAGTAAAATAAATAGAAAAAAATATAATCTTTTATTCTATTTTACTTCGGAAAAGAAAATTTATTCTTCTTCCTCTTCTTCTTCAGTTTCTAGTGAAAAATTAGCAAATGAATCTTCTTCTACAACATCTTTTAATTTTAATGTTTTTTGGACATCCATTGCTAAAGCATTACAATCAGCTTTAATAGCTTCTAAATGTAATAAAATTCTTTCTTTTTCTTGATTGATTCTTTCAATGTTAGTATAAGGATAAGTTGATTCCTTAAGCATTTCATATTCAATTGTAGTGTAAGGATAATCATTTAATTGCTTACATACATTTTTTAAAACATCACCTAAGAATTTATTCATTTCAACTTTTACTCTTTCCCTAATCATTTTGTCATCATCAAGATTTTCTTTCATTAAACGGACAACTTCAGCTTTAGCGAAAGGTAATTTTTCTTCATCTTCATCCATATATTCTTCATTTTGTTCTAAAATTTCTTCTTCTGACATAATAAATCACTTCATTATTTCATAAAAAAAATATTGTGCAAAACAATCAAGTTTGAAAAAAACTTATCATTACATCAATATCAATTATCATTTTTGTCCGAAGTCTTATTTAAAACTATGCATTATTTTACATTTACGAATAATAATTATAATAGAAATAGTTATAACTAGTAAAATAATTAACTCGAAAAGTAATAATTTTGATAGATTCAAAATTTGAAAAAATCGATTAAAAAAAATAAAAATAAGTAGCATTAAAGCTACTTTAAATTATCTTTTCTTTGAAATATTTGAACTAGCAAAAGCAAATGAAATCAAAGCAAATACAATTAATAAACCTATTGGAATACCTGATCTTTTCATTTCAATACTTGCATTTGCAACTTCACCCAAATCTTTTACAATAAATCCATAACCTTCAAATCTGGAATTTAAACCAGGATTAAATGGATTTTGAGGATCGATAATATTTTTAATAATTTCCACTATACATTCTGCAAGATTATTTTCTAAATTATAATCAAAAGTATCAGAAATTACAGAAACTTTATTACTAATCAAACCTTCTTTTTTAGCAATAGCCTTAATATTTAGGAAAGTTTTTTCACCCCTAGCCAATGAATCAATATGCCAAATATGATTAACACTATCATAATCACCGGATGCGGAGAAAGCAGATTCAAATTCAAGAGAGTCGTCGATGATTTCTGAAACCTTAATATTTTTGGCAGTATCAGGACCATTATTAACTAGTTCAATTGAATAGTTAATTAAATCACCAACCACATGCTGTACTTTTGAAACTGTTTTTGTAATTGCTAAATCTGCTGCAGGAGCTACAGTAATATTTTTTTCTGCCCTATCATTAGAAGGATTATGGTCATACTGATCACCTTTAACAACTGCTACATTGTTAAATACTCCTGTTGCATCACAGCGAGTTATTATTGTCAATTCTTTTGAATGGCCGGAATTAATATTTCCAATGTACCATGTTCCAGTTGTTGAATAGTCACCATCACCCTGTGCACTAATGAAGGTTAAACCTTCAGGTAATGATTCATATACTACAACACGTGTTGCGTTGGACGGACCATTATTTGTTACAATCAAAGTCCATTTTACTAATTCCTTATAATTAACCTTGCTTTGATTAGCAAATTTAGTTACTTCCAAATCGCATGCGGGAGCTACATTAACAATTGATTCATCTTTATTATTATCTGGATAGTAATCATATTCTTCCGCACTGGCGGTAACAATATTTTTGATTTCACCGATAGCATTTACTCTAGTAATGATTTCTAATGTCTGAGATTCGCGTACTTCAAGACAGCAGAATTTCCAGAACCCGTCACTATAAAAACCCTTTGTTGCATTATAACTGATAAATTCAAGACCTTTAGGTAGAATATCGGATATTTCAATGGAATTTGCTTTATTCGGACCATTATTTCTAACATTTATTGACCATTTAACTAAATCCTTGTAATTTGGAGAGGTATTATTAACTCTTTTGGAAATCTCCAAATCAATAGCCGGATTGACTGTGATAGATTTATTAGCTTCATTATTGGATTTATTATGGTCATGTTCATTTCCAGTAACATCCACAATATTGGTAAAATTACCTGTTTTAATAATTTTAGTAATCAATTCCAAAGTAACTATTTCCCCAACATTTAAATCACCAATAGTCCACATTCCATTAGTATAATAACCCTTACTTGTATTTGATTTAATTAATGAAAATGCAACTGGCAAAATTTCATTTACTTTAACGCCTGTTGCTTTATCCGGACCATTATTTTTTACAATAACAATCCATTTAACGTTGCTGTTATATAAAGGATTTTCATTGTCGACAAGTTTTGTGATTTCCAAATCTGATGAAGGCGGAACATCAATAGAAGAATTGTCTTCATTGTTTGATTTATTATAATCATATTCATCTGCGGAAACATTTACGTTATTTGTTAACAATCCAGTTTTATTAATATAGGTGATAATTTCTAATGTTTTAGATGAAAATGCATTTAAAGTACCTACAAACCATTTTCCATTAGTATAATTACCCGTTATATCTTTAATAATTAAACCGGAAGGCAAAATATCTTCTACCAAAACATTATGGGCATTATCCGGACCATTATTTCTAACAGTAATTGTCCATTTAACTAACCCATGATAATATGGGGCCGTATTATTTACTGATTTACTAACTTTCAAATCTGATGCTTTAGGCACATTGATTGTTTTTTCTGCAATATTATTTATTTTATTAATATCATATTCATTACCACTGACAGAAGCAATATTTTTAATAGAGCCAGTCTTATTAACTTTACAAACAATATTCAAACTAACAGAAGCACCTTTAGCCAAATTACCAATATTCCAAACACCATTAGAATATGAACCAACAGAAGCAGCAGATGAGCGATAAATTAAACCAGAAGGCAACACATCACTAACCTTAACACCACTCGCAGCATCAGGACCCAAATTCCTAACAACCAAAGTCCACTTAACCAAATCACCATAATTAGGACCAGTAACATTAACCGCCTTAGTCACAGACAAATCAGCAGCCTTAGGCACATTAATACCTTTTGACGCTTCATTATTAGCCAAATTATAATCATATTCTTTTCCAGTAACTCTAGCAGTATTTTTAATATTTCCAGTAACATTAACTAAAGTAATTATTTCCAAAGTTTTAGACTGACCAACACTTAAAGTACCAACAGACCATTTACCATTTGCATAATTACCATTAGAACTTCTAAATACTAAACCTGTAGGAATAACATCATTTACTACAACTTCATGGGCAATATCAGGACCATTATTCTTAACGGTTAAAGTCCACTTAACCAAATCACCATAATTAGGACCAGTAACATTAGCCGTTTTAGCAATAGCCAAATCCGCTGCTTTTGCAACAGTTATTTTTTGAGAATCTTGATTATTTGTAGTATTCCAATCAAATTCAGAAGCAGAAACTGTAGCTTTATTAGTTATATCACCAGTTTTATTAATTAAAGTAGTAATTTTAAGGGTTGCAGTTTTACTTTTTGCTAAATTACCAATATTCCAAACACCATTTGAATAGCTACCAACAGAAGCTGTTGATGATTGGTAAATTAAACCTGCAGGCAAAACATCATTCACTTTAACACCAGTTGCATCATTTGGACCATTATTTACAACGTTAACCGTCCAAACAACCTGATCATGATAATTATATTCGGAATAAGTTGAGTCTTTACTAACAGCCACATCAATTTTTGATTTTACGACAAAAGTTGTTTGATTTGAAATGGCCTTATAATAATTGTCTTCAAAGTGTGTTGCAGTTACTGTATAAGTTCCTACTTTTAAATTATTAAGTACTTTACTGACTTCACCCAAATAATTTGATTTTAAAGTGTTATTATAGACAACAGTCCCATCAGAATGTTTTACTGTTAATAAAACATCAATATTATATTCTCTAGAGTCCTGATATAGTTGACCACTGTTTGTTGCTCCTGAAACAGGAGTTTCACCATTTACTTTAATGTATCTGTTGGATGCAGCATTATAAATTGCATTTGAAACAGCCAAATTATCATAATCTGCAATATTGTTTCCACCATATATTACAGCTCCAACTTTTTCGCTTTCACCGTAATAAATATCCTTTGCATAAATAGGAAGTGCATAAACCCAAGCTTGGTTTTTTGTCATTACATTGTTTGTAACTTTTAAATCCTTACCTGATTTATCATAATAAATTGCACTACCATTTCTTGCAACATTATATTCAAATCTATTATTATTTACACTATCCAATGTCCCATTGATATAAATAGCTCCTCCCAATCCATCATCTTTAACCCTCGGATTAGCAATAGCAGTATTATATCTGAAAGTTGAACCTTGAACTGTTGTAGATTCACCATTTACAAAGACCGCACCAGCATTATGTTCAGCACTATTATAATTAAAATATGAATCATGAATTCCAAGTGTTTTTGTATCAACAAAGACTGCACCACCATCTATTGAAGCGTAATTCTTATCAAAATTACAGTCATCTATTGTAATACTGTATCCTGATAATTTTATAGCACCACCATAAGGAGCACTGTTTGAATTAAAATCACAGTCAACAATCTTGAGATTCATTGAGTTTATACCATCAACATTGGAAATTGCACCACCATAATAATTTGCAGTATTTGATTTGAATGTACAATTTTTAATTGTACCTGAACAATGGGAGGTTAATGCTCCCCCAAAATCTGCAGAATTTCCTTCAAATATACAATTTTCATAAGTAACACCATCTCTTAGACAGCTTGCACCACCGTGAGATAAATGGCCGTCATTTATGGAAACAGCTTTATTTTTAATAAATTTACAATCTTTAATTAATGAATTTGTAATGAATTCTTCTTTTCCTACCTGAATTGCACCTCCATATACACTTCCACCATTTGGATTATATACTCTGTTTGATTCAAATAAACAATTTAATATTCGTGTATTATAACCATAAGCTCCAATAGCTCCGGCAGTTATTTTTGCACCATTGTTAATGAATTTTGAATTTTTAATCTGAAGATTTTTCCCATAATCGGGGTAATTTTCTACATAATACTCAGTATAAATTGCTCCACCACCCCTCGATGCATAATTATCCTGAAACAGACAATTATCCACAGTTACATCTTTTCCATAAACTAACAAAGCACCACCGGAATTACCGTTACCATTTTTAAAAATTAAATTTGAAAAGGAAGAGCCGGAACCACCATATTCAACAACAAAAATGCTGGATAATTTTTTTGCATCAAAAACAGCCTGAGAAGTTGAAGTGAATGTAATATTTTTATATACAATAATATGGGATTCAGCTCTATCCGTGGTGAATTCCCCATTTAAAATAAGGGTGTCACCATCACTTAAATTATAATGAATTAAATCTTGAATTTTTGAGAATTTTCCACCATTTACCGTTAATGTATTTGATTGTGAAAGTATATCTTGTTGAGAATTTCCTAGTTTATCTTCATCAATTGCATTTATACTGCCACTTGCTTCAACAGCTAACGTATCTACACTGTTAGATGTATCATTTAAATCCATTGCATTAACAGTATTAACTGCAAATAGAATTAATGAAATGAAGCATATGGCAATTAAAAAATTTTTGCTAATAGCTATCTTATTTTTAAACATTTTATTGTCTCCTTTGAGGACAGTAATAACTACCATTAATTAACAAAAAGCTATTAATCAGCAATTAACCTTTTTATTTTAACCTAAATCTTGAAAAATTACATCAAAATTGAAAATTTATGCAAAATATGATGAATTAAAAGCTGACTATCAATGTAGTCAGCTTACACCTCATAATTTAGGATAAATATAAGATTTTAATTCAAGTATTTTGGACAATTTTACCACATTATGATAATTTTATCAAGACCCTGTAATATTATGCCAAAATAAAAGATAATCTCTATAAATCCTCTAAAATCTAATTAATACGGATTAATATTTATATTTTTGCTTTAAACTGAATATAATTAAACTTTATCAAAAAATATCACATTTAAATTAGAATTTTACTTCAATATATGAAAACATTAATTAATAGGTAAAAATAAAACAAGAAATAAGTAAAAAAAAGGAGAAAGAATATGAAAAAAATAAGTATAACAATACTTCTAATATTCATACTGTTATCATCATGCATTAGTCAGGTGTCTGCTGCAACCACAGTTTTTATAACCTGCGATAACATAAACGGAGACAGTTCAGACGTTGATATGCTAAACTCTATAAAAAATTATGTGGAAGAGTTAAGCAATGGTCAAATTAATGTAATAGTAGATAAACAATCTCCAAGTGCAGGGGAAGCTTCAAGAGGAATTGAAAGTAATGCCGATGCAATTATAGACCTTGCAGCAGCAGACCCGGGAAACCTACTCATAATGGCAAAATATAGCGTTAACACAGGTAAAAAAATATTCTATGTAAACACGGGAAATTTTGATTTAGATAGTGAAAAATCTCTTAGAAGAGCCTGGGACGATAATTATTCATCCACAATATTTGCTGGACTAAATTCACCAGGCAAATTCTTAAATAAATCCGGAATTACATATATCCAACCACTAAAAAAGTATCCTAATGCAGAGCATAAGGGACATTTAAAGGGCAGTGATGATGATGTTAATAAATACATTGCCCAGCAAATAGTTGAAAATATCGGTACAAACAATTCCAAATATTACGACAATGATTTAGTCATTACTCACACCCTATCCCCATCAGAAATGGCTAAAGCAAGTCAAGAATTATACGGAAGCGATGATAAACAAATGACCGGCAAATACAATTCATATACCGCCCCACAAGTATTATATATGACAAGCTCCTATTTAAATGGAAATGGGCTTGTAAGTCCTAAAGCATATGGCGAACCAACAGATCCTGAACAATACTCCACATTTGCAAAAAATGCGTATACTATAAATGATTATATAGAAATGGGAGGAATTGTGAAGAATTACATGGATGAAAATGGAAGAGCACCGAATTATATTGAATATGATGGTGCAAAAATTAGCTATTATGATTTATTATATAATTTTGCTAAAATAACTGAAAATCATACAGATAATCACCACATGGATTTTGCAAAACAATATCATTTTGAAAAAGTTAATGAGTCAATACTTTTAAATTCATTACCTTATGTTTTTGCAATAATCATTTTAATATTAGCATGTTTGGGATTAAGGAAAATAAGGCGAAAATAGATATATGATATAATAACAAAAATCTATTGTAGGTGAATTTATGAAAAGATATATAAGTGAATTAATAGGAACTATGGTTCTGGTGTTATTCGGATGCGGAAGTGCAGCTATCGCAGGATCTGTACTCGGTAACTTGGGAATAGCAATGGCATTTGGTTTATCAATTGTTGCAATGGCATATGTTATTGGAGACATATCAGGATGTCATATTAATCCCGCAGTATCCATAGGAATGTGGATTGACGGAAGAATGGAAGCAAAAGACTTAATTATGTATATTGTTTTCCAGTGTATTGGTGCAATCATCGGTACTGCATTACTTGCAACACTAATTAATACCGCACCAAGTCTCGGAGGATATATGGCTACAGGATTAGGTCAAAATGGATTTGGAGCTGCATCAAGTGTAGGAATTAATGTATATGGTGCATTAATTACTGAAATTATTTTAACCTTTGTATTTGTATTTACAGTACTTGGAGTTACCAGAAGTGAAAAAACAAGTGTTGTTGCAGGAATTGTAATTGGATTAACCCTTGCATTTGTACATATCATGGGTATCCCATTAACAGGTACATCTGTTAACCCTGCACGTAGTTTAGGCCCTGCTTTATTTATGGGCGGAGTAGCTCTACAACAAGTATGGGTATTTATTGTTGCTCCAATTGTCGGTGCAGTAATTGCCGGTTTAGCACACAAAGGACTATATGATGGGGAATAAATAATTCCTCACTTTTTTTATTTTTTAGCGATTACAACCAAAATATAATCATTCTCTTTTTTAAAACTCTCAACACTGCCAAAACCAGCATTAAGCAAATATTTTTCCAATTCAGATGCCGTGTAAACTGTCATTCCTTCAACGGAATTTAACCATTTTTCATCATCCGGATGATTTCCATCAGTTCCCTGAGCTATCATGAATTGTCCACCCGGTTTAATAATTCTTAAAACTTCCTTAAAAGTATTCTCAATATCTGGCCAGAAATAAATCGTTTCAAATGCAGATACCAAATCATAGACTTCATCATCAATAGGCATTTTACTAACATCTGCTTGGATAATTCTGCATCTTTTATCACCAATAGCCTTTTGATTTCTTTTAGCTGATTCTTTTACAGACACGTCGGAATAATCAATCCCATCAACATTATTGTCGGTTAATTTGAGAAATTTTTCAATATTAACTCCTCCTCCGCAACCAATATCCAATATTCTATCATTTGTACCAACATCAACACACTTAAAAGCAAATTCCGAGATAGGTTGATGATTCTCATTCATATTCTTAATTGTTTCAACACCCTCTTCACCATGAGGTTTCATACATTGTGTGATTTTTTCAGCTACCATCTAACCCAACCTATTTTTCTATTAATCAAATTAAAATTTTCCTAATTTTAATATTTAAATATTATAGACTTGAAGAAAACATTGAACCTCCCCGCCGTGTAGACGACGGGGATTCGCAAACCAAAAAAATTATAGTATGTTTTTCTTGGAATTTTTTACTGCATCGTTGTCCCAGCGATTTTTAATCCTTCATTT
>Ga0256407_10010970_pt1 | contig 12637 bp, 5 predicted proteins | sample RumenRJG_04DNA_FD_193489 | JGI IMG/M metagenome (GOLD analysis project Ga0256407, IMG submission 193489) | Bovine rumen microbial communities from Lethbridge, Alberta, Canada - RJG_04 | ecosystem: Host-associated > Mammals > Digestive system > Stomach > Rumen | place: Canada: Alberta | collected... | reverse complement strand
AATAATAATAATAATAATAATAATAATAATAATAATAATAATAATAATAATAATAATAATAATAATAGTAATAATAAAATTATTAATATTAATGAAATTACAAAATTAGTCAATCCTGATTTTGATTTTGGAGATTTTTTAAGAAATTATTCAAAAGAACATCAAAACCTCTTAAATAATATTTCATATATAAAAGAAAATAAAGATAGTAATGTAAGTATAATAAAAAAAAATAATTTAAAAACTAATTCTGAAAATAATATAATATTCACTTGTGGTGAAGATAACAGAGAAAATAAAGAGCAAGAATATGATCAACAACAAAAACAAAGAAAAATATCAATAACTATAAATAAAAAATCTCATATGTTTACTCTTCAAAAAAATGATGAAACAAGTGATGAAGGAAATAATAAAAATAAACGTTTATCAACTTTATCGTCATTATCAATTGATAAAAATTTAGAGCCTTTTTCAATGAATGAAATAATTGAAAAAGAAAATTTTATAATTAAAAGAAGTGTTACAAATCCATTAAAAAAGACAATAACGATTGATAATAATAATTTATGTAATTCAATTAAAAGTGAAAATAATAATAATAAAAAGAATAATAATATTAATAATAATAATAAAAATAGCAATAATATTAATAATAATAATTATAGTTTAGAAAATTTATTATTAAATTGTTTAAGTAATTCAAATAAATCACTTAGTTCTAATTCTGAAAATTCAAATAGTCAATCGATTGAAGAAGAAAGTATAAAAAGTATTAAACAACAATTAATTATTAAAGATAATAATAATCATAAAGAAACAGAAGTATTAATTAATAAATTAAAAAAATTAGATGTTGCTATTCTAAATGAAAATGATTATTTTTCAAATGATATAAAATTGAATTCAAATATAAATAATTCATTACAAAAAAATAAAAATAATTCTATTTATAAATCTTATTATAGTGATATGGAAAGTGTTAGTACAAGAAGTAATGGTGATTTTTTTAATTATCCAAATTATTTTTATATTAATAATCCAGATTTACATAATAAAACACATGTAAGTAAATTTTTTTCTACATATAGAAAACATGTAAATAATAATTAAAGAGATTAGTAATAAAATATTTTTTTATAAGTTGATTGTAATTAATTAAACAATTTCTATCTCTTAATTTTAAAAAATTAATTTAATTATTACATTTTTTATATTTTCATATTCAATTTATTAGAAATTAGATTTTTTGAATTTATATAAAAACAATAAAAAAATATTCAATATTAATATATTTTTTTTATCAATATAATATTAATATTTTATTTGAATCAAAGTTTTTTTTATATATCATTGAGAATCAACTAATAATATATAATGAAAAAATGAATAAAATAATAAAAAATTAATCATAAAAAATCATATAAAAAATACAATTATGTCAAATCCAAATTCAAAAGAAGAAAATCAATCATCAATAAAAGAAAATATGCAAAACCATATTTTTTCAATGCTAAAAGGTGCAGGTGTGATAGAAGGAAATGATAATGACTTTTATGATGATTTAGAAGAAAGCAATGGAAATTTCTTGAAAGAAGATTCTTTAGATATAGAAAATTTAAATATAAAAAGATCTTCATTTATACAAGAAACTTCCAATAATCCTTCATTATTTAAAAATGAAGAAATAAACAGAAATAAAGATAATTCTTTTTATAGAAATGATGCAAGAAAATTATCAATTCAACCTTTTTTTCAAAACCCATTATATTCATTAAATAATAATCCAATATATACAATGACAAGAAATAATTCATATAATTTTTTTTTTAATAACCCTATTAATTACAATACATTTTCAATTCTAAATGAAAGAAATCAAAATTTAAAAATAAATAATAATCTAGTTCCAATAACAACAACACCATTAGGAATGAGAATGCCAATAAGAACATTTAACTTTAAAACAAAACAAAATTCAAATATAAATGATAATAATAATTATATTCCAAATACAATATTAAATATACCAATTAATGATCCAGCTGCAAGAGATTTAGAATCATTATTAATTAAAAATGGATATTTTACTCATCAAATATATAATAAATTAAAAGGAACATTTATAGTATTAATGAAATCTCAACAAACAAGTAGAATTTTACAATATTATTTAGATAAAACTCCAAATGATGTTATTCATTTAATTTTTTCTGAATTTTCAAATCAAGTTGATACATTATTATTAGATCCTTATGCAAATTATTTTTGTTTGAAAATATTTTATTTTTTAAATTTTAATGATAGATTAATTTTTCTTAAAAAAATTTCCCCTATTTTAGATGTACTTTCAGTTAATAAAATTGCTACTTATCCAATTCAATGTATTATTGAAAAATTGATTTCTGATGAGGAAAAAAATATTATAGTTAATTCATTAAAAAAAAATTTAATGAAATTATGCTTTGATGTTTACGGTGCGCATGTTATAGAAAAAATAATAATAAATTTTGATTATGAAAAACATTTAGATTATATTTTAAATTTTATATCAGATAATTTTCTATTTTTATCAAATAATTCAAATGGTTTATGTATAGTAAAAAAAACAATTACCTTAGAATATAAATATAAAGGAGAAAGATTTAATAAAATGAAAAATAATTTAAAGCAAAAAGCATTAGAATTAATTCAAAACCCATATGGAAATTATGCTTTACAAACTGCAATTGATAATTGGAGTTTAGATGATATTAAAGAAATTTATCCTATGTTTTATGGTAAATGTTTAGTTTTTTCCATTCAAAAATTCTCATCAAATGTTATTGAAAAATGTATTCAAAAAAGTGCAGAATTTACTTTTAAATTTATTAATGAAATTTGCACCAATGAAAGTTCAATTTGTATTCTTTTAAAAAATAATTATGGAAATTATGTCATTCAAACTACTTTAAAGATTTGTGATGAATCAAAAAAAACAATTTTAATTTCATTAATTAAGAAAAATTTGGTTTTGATAAATGATAAAAAATTAACTAATAAGTGGCGAAGCATTATTTCTTCTTATGTACTTAATTAATTTTTAGTATTTATCTACGGAATTAGAAGGAATTTAATGGAAATTATAATAATATATAAATATAAGATATTTGCAATGCTTTAATTATTATTGTATATGAGTAGTAACTATTTGAAATAATTTTTATATATTTATAAATCTATTATAATAGATACATAATAAGAAAAACTTTAAAAAAATATTTTAAACAAAAATAGCAAAGATTTGTATAATAGTTGTTAATGAAATATATAATAAATATTTTTTTTATTTGTATTATGAATAGGCTAATATTATATATCAATAAATTAAATATAATGGAATAAAAAAATTAAATTTTTTAATTACATACTTGAATTATTATCTATATTTAATAATTTTTCATCTTTGAAAATTTCATTTTCTTTTTTTAAATATGAATTTATATATTCTTTGTAAATAATGTATTTTTCTTGTATATCTATTTTTCCATCATTTATTTTTGATAGTTTAATTGAAATATTTTCTGCATCTTTTGTATTAACAAAATTATCAAAAGAAAAATTTAAACTTGTTATAAATTTTTTTGTTTCATAAACATCTTTTTCTATAAAATTATCTATAATATTTCTTTTTAATTCAAATTTCAAATCTTTTTTTCTTATAATTTGATTTAAATAATATTTTCTCCAATTTCTTTGTATAATTATCACACTTTTATTTTTTTGAGATTGTTTATCAATGTTTATCAAATTAACTTTAGGTTTTTTTTCTTCTAAAATTTTTTTACTTAAAAATGATGAAAATTCATAAAAAATATGTTTCTCATTTTCATTAATATCCATATGAGAAACAATATATTCATTATAAAATAAAATCATTTTCATTATATCATTAACATTTATTTTTTTCGGCATTAAAATACTTGAAAATGGAGAAATCTGTTGTGAATAATTTCTATGAGATAAAACATTACAATTAGATTTATTCAAATTAATTTTTAATGGAGATATTTTCTTAACAATTATATTGTCTTTTTCTAAATTTTTTTTTATTAATTTATTTTTATTTATGATTGTTTTTTTATCTAATATATTTCTATCAATATTTGTTAATTTTTTAGTTTTAGGATATTTTATTTGATTATCTGACTCTTTTGATAAACTTTTATCTAATTTAGTTGCAGATAATTCAGATTGTTTTATTTTATTTTTTAATTTAACTTGATAACTTTTATTTAAAGAATATTTATTTGATTTATTTTTATCAAAAATCACTCCATCTATTTTATTTAAACTATCTTGTTTTTTAAAATCAAAAATTTCATTATTATTTCTTCCTTCACTTAATGTATTTGATTTTTTTAATGAATTTACATTATTTATATTTTGCTGTGATAATTGATGAGTATTATTTAATGATTTTTTCTTATTAAATGAATTCTTCATTTTATTATAAGTTTCAACATTAATTCTATCTTTTTTATTTAAATTTCTTTTTTTTAAAGAATTAACTGAACTATTTTCTTTAGATTCATAAGATTTAATAAATTTTTTCACATTAAAAATATTATTATCATCCAAATTTACTTTATCTTTTTCAATTAAATCTTTATTTAATTCACTTTTCATAAATTCTTCAATATTAGATTTTACAGTATTATGACATTGAATATTCTCACTATCAATATCATAACATAAATATTTATTTCTTAATGCATGAAATCTTTCATAATCTTTTGGTTTAGATGTACTTACTCTTTTTTTAGATATTTTTTTATCAATATTTAATATATTTTGATTTACTCTTTCTAAATATTCAGGTAAATCAGCTAAATGACTTAAATTACCATGAAATTCTCCTGGTGAAATTATTGGAGTATCATCATCACTATCTATATCAAATTTATTTTCGCTATTAAACATTTTTTTTAATTTAAAATAATTTAATTAATTATGTTTATTTATATTTAAAAATAAAAAATTTATATTTTATTTCTCTTTGTTTTCAACTTTTAATAATTTTAAAAATTCTGAATATTGAATTACTCCATCTTTATTTGAATCTAAATATGAATTTAATAATAGGAATTCATCATATGATACATTTTCAATATCTAATACAATAAATAAATTTTTAAATTCTTTCCCATCTAAAACACCATTTCCATATTTATCTAATTTATTAAATAATATTTTAGGATCAATACTTCTTTCTTTAAATACATTTCTTATCTTTTCTAATATTGCATTTAATTTTTTATTTTTTTTAACACCTTCTTGTAAACTAATTTTTTTATTTTTGCTTTCTGAAATTTTACTGATATTACTTTCATTACTTTTAGAATTAATACTTTCATTTAAATTAACATAATCTTTAACTTCACCATTAATAATTCTTTTAAATTTTTTAATCCAAATATTTTTCTTTTTAATATTATTATCATCTTCAATTAACTCTAAAGCAGTTTGATCATACCAATTTTTAATATTAACATCAATACCATTTTTAACTAAAAATAAACAAGCTTTATCAGAACAATTTTTACCTGCAATATGAAGAGCAGTATTTCCATTTATATTTTTTTGAGCGTTTACTTTATAATATTTTAATTCATTTACTAATTTTTCTAAAGCATCTAAATCATTATTTTTTGCAGCATCCCATATTGATATTAATTCATATGTGAATGATTTTACTCTATCATAATCTGATGGTATTTTCCCTTTTGAATCTTTTTGTTCTTTTAATTCATTTTTATCACTATCATATCTTGTTAAAAATTTTATTATTTCTTTATTTTTATTTATTACTGCTCTGTGAAGAATATTTTGATTAAATTTATCTCCTTGTGTTATTTCAAATGAACAAAATTTTTGTTTTTTTTCTAAATTTATTAGGAAATATTTTAATATTTGAATATTATCTTTATTAACTGCTTTTACTAATAAAGGTTCTTTATTTTTTCCATATTGTCTATTCATTACAATATCAATTGGAGAAGCATCTTCGAAATAATGAATATGATTTTCATATAATATTAAAATTGCTTTTAACATATTTAAATCATTTAATTCATCAATACACATTGATAATAAATTTGTATTATTATTTGTTAATGTATCAATAATTTTTATCCCTTGACCTAAAGGAGTTAATTCATCATTTTCTTTAAATACTTCAATATCATCATATAATTGTTTTTCTGATAAACTTTTAAAAATTTTTTCTGGTGTATCACAAGATTCTGATAAGTTAAATATTAATGAAAAATAAACATAATATCTATTTTTTAATATAAAGTGTAAAACAGTCCATCCATTTGAATTTAAAAAATCGACTCTACATCCTTTTTCTTTAATTAAAAATCTAAATACATCATAATTATTCATTAAAACAGATAAAATTAAATAATTATTATTTTCATATCCAGAAGTAAATTCATTTATTTTTTTTGTAGAATAAAACTTTAATTTTTCCATATCTAAACTAGAAACATTATTCAAAGAAACATTACTTAAGTTAGGATTTTGACTGACATTATTTTTATTATTTTTAAGAGTAACATTAGATTGATTTTTTCCTTTTCTAGAATTATAATTAGCTTCATTTTTAAGTAAATATTGTTGAATAACTTCACTTGTAGTAATATCTATTGGTTTTTTCCCTTGTGAATCATAAATTTCAAATTTAGTATGAAAATATACTAAAACTTCAATTTTATCTAAATCATTTTGATGACAAACATAATGTAAAGGATAATTTCCATCAATATCAGGAGTATTAACTAATTTTTTTATTGGAATTTGTTTTTTTCTTATTTCTTCTATCATATCTGTATTATTTTTTATTATTGCTGAAACTAAATTGCTTTTATTTTTAGTTTTTTTTTCAAATTCTTGTATATTACCATCTATATTTAATTTGTTATTTTCTCTTTTTATTTCTTCATCCTCTCTTTGTTTTATTAACTCTTCTGGTTTTATTGCTAAATCTTTATTTTCAATTAAGTTATCAAATTCTTTTATTCTTTTCTCACATTGTTTTCTGTAACTTTCTGTATTATCATTTTCTAAATCTTCTTCTGAATTTGTTTTAAAACATTTTTCAATATATTTTTTCATTCCTAAATAATCATTTTTATTTTCAAAATCAATACAATGACATATTTTATCTAATAAATCAGAACTTGAATTTTCAGTACAACAATAATGAACTAAATTCCTTCCATAAATATCATTACAATCACTTAATAAAACCCCACTTAATATAGTTAATTTTATCATTGTTAAATTATTATGAATAATTAAATACATTAAACCATTTCTATCATATTCATCTTTTTCATTTAACATTAGAAAAACTTCAACATCATTTTTTGCTTTTAATAAATTAGCTTGAATATATTCACTATTATTATATTTACAAGCACTTAAATAATTAGGAAATTCAATTTCATCATTTTCATTTGGAACTAAATTATTTAATAAATTATTTGTATTAAGGGCTCTTATTTTTTTAACAGCTTTACTATTTTTAATTTGATTCATTTGTGCAGTATGTAAATAAGAACTTATATCAAAATATTTATATTTTTTCTTAAAAGCAGTTAATTTTTTTAAATTATAAGGATCATTCTTTAATATTTTCCTTAATTCCATTTCTGCAAATTCATTAGAATTTTCACTTATTTTTGGTAAAATTGAAGTTTTTTTATTTTTAACAGAAATAGATTCATTATTAAAATTATTATTATTATTCATAATCATATCAGGAGATAAATTTGTTCCTTGTACTTCTTCTTCAATTTGAAACATTCCAAAATTCATATTTGTTTTATTTTTTTTATTTTCATCTTCAATTGGTTTACTTGATTGAAAACCTTCTTTTAAAATCCTTTGTGCTCTTTCATTTGCTTTTTTAGCTCTTTCTAATTTTTTTCTTTTTTCTTCTTCTGCTTTTTCTCTTTCTTTCCTCCTTAATAAATTTTCATTTCTTAAATTTTCATTTTTATTATTTAATTTAGCTAAATTTTCAATATCTTCTTTAGTAATTTTTTTCTTTTTCTTTTTCGCAATTTCTTCTTCATATTCTTTTTCAGCTCTTTTTTTAATTTGATCAATTGTTTCTAAATTTTTTATTCTTTGCATATATGCATCAACTTTATTTAATAATTTTTCAATTCTTTCATTATTTTCTCTTGCTCTATATTTTGCTGATTTATTTCTTCTTTCTAAATATTCTTTATTTGCTCTTAATTCTCTATCTCTTTGTTCTTGTTCTAATTCTTTTTTTATTTTTTCTTCTAATTCAATTTGTTTTTTAAATTCTCTTGCTTTTGTTTGTTGTTCTTTCAAATGAATCATTAATATTCTATTTCTTTCTTCTTCTTCTTTTGTTGTGAAATCTTCTGGATCTGGTGGAGGTTCTTCATCATGAAATGATGTTTCTGCACCATTTTGTTCTCTTTTTTCATTCATTTTTTTATTTTTTTTTGAATTGTTTTTTTTAAGTTTTATTTTTTTTTAATTAAATTATAATTTTTTATTGGTTTAAATGAATGATTATTATAAAGTTCTTTCTGAATATCAAAATTTATTCAAAATCAATCAAATTAATTTAAATAATTTAGTTAATATATCAATTGAGATTCAAACTATTAAAAATGGATTAAAGTTATTCAATTCAAATTTTTCTGATAATAATCAAAAAGAAAATTTTCTTCTTCCTCCTTTTACAACAATGAATGAATCTTTTAAAATATTTTATAAAAAATTAAAATCTGTTGTAACATCATTAGAAGATGAAATTGTATTTCCAATTGAAACTCTTTATCAAAATAATGAATTAATATGTAAAGAAAATTTAAATTCCTTTAATCAAATGGCAAATATTTTAATTGAAAATAAACAACATTTAAATAAAACAATGGAAAAATTTAAACAATCATTAAAAGAAAATAATATAAAAACAAATTCAGAAGATGATATAATGAAAAAACAAGCAAAAATTGAAAATTCAAAACAATTATATAAATATGCAATTGAAAAAATGAATAAAATAATTGAAGAAAGTAATGAAAAATATAATAAAATAAATAAAGGAATTGATGCAAATGATGAGAGTAGAATGGCAATTCTTAAAGAAATATTAAATAATTATTCAAAAATATGTTTTAAAATAGGAGAAATTTTTACTGATTATGGTAAAAGTATAAAAGAACAAGTTGTTGAAAAAATTGATCCTAAATTACGTATTCAAGTATTTAATCCACATGGAGAAACAAAAAAAAGATTTCAAAATGAAAAATATAGTGAAAATTTTGAAGAAGAAGAAAAAAAAAATAAAGAAGAAAATATAACTTCTTTTGCAGATGAATTTGAATTAATTAGTGATAATGATATTAATACTACTAATATAAATAAAGGAAAAACAAAAAAAGAAATTAAGGAACAAACTATTAATACTATTAATAATTATATCTCTATTTTATTAATTCCAAAAGAAATGCCTTTGGAAAACATTACTCAAATTATACAATTTATAAATGATGTTGGGAATAATAATCAAAAAAATAGTAATGCTACATTATTTATTGAAACTTTACTTAAAAAGGGAAATCATATTAATTTTCCTAATTTAAAAAATTTAACTCATTTTTCAAATATTTTAAATGCGCTTAGTATAAATATAAATACTAATAAAAATAATTATGATAATTATATTATTAATGATTTAATTATTCAAGTTTGTGAAAAATGTTCTTGTAATGATATTTATTTATATTCATTATTAGGGAAAAGAAATAAATTTTATACTACTAAAACTTTTTGGTCTCAATTAATTACAAATAAATTTATTTATTCATTAAATAATCAAGTTAAGAAAATAATAAATGATAAAGAATTAAAAGGTAATGTTAAAACCGGAAAAATATATTTATTAGAATTTTTAGAATTATCTAAAAAAATTGATAGCTATAATAAATTAAATGAAGCTAAAAAAACTGCTTTAGAACAATTTGCAAGAAAAGAAATAGATATATTAATAAAAGAAAATATAATTCATATGTCAAATTTTAAAATTCCAAGAAATGTTGGATTAGATATAATAAATGATTACTGTAGAAAATTGGGAGTTAATCCAGAAAAAAAAGAATATTATATAGCTTTATTATTAACAGAATTAAGTAAAAATTACAATTACAAAATAAAAAAGTCAATATTAAAAAATACAACAACAGGTAATTTATTATTATTAAAAAATGCCTCATTATTCTTGTCAAATGCAGATATATTAAATTTATTCTTATTAAATAAATCACTTACATTTTCATTAAAGCAAAAAGTGTTTAAAAGAATATTAAATGATAATGCAAGAACAATATCATTAAATAAAAGAATGGAAATATGGAGTATATTATTAAATTTAAAATCAATACAAGAAAAATATTCTAATTATAAACAATTAGATGAAAAAGTAAAAAAAAATGAACATGAAAATTCAAAAAATAATGAAATAATAGAACTAGATATTGTTAGAACTTTCTTTGAAGATAATATAGAAGAAAATCAAAAGAAAATTAAAAATATATTAATAACATTAAATTATCTTTTCCCAAATGTTGGTTATTGTCAAGGAATGAATTATATAGCTGCTTTTTTATTACAAGTTTTTGATTATAATGAAGAAAAAACTTTTTATTATATGGCAGGAATTATTTCAAATACTGATTTTGGAAAATTATTCGAAAATGATTTAAGATTATTAAAAATATTCTTTTTTGTTGTTGAAAAAATAATTCAAGTTTTTATACCAAAAGTATATGATGTTATTAAGAAAAATTCAATTATGACAAATTACTTTTGTCCCCCTTGGTTTTTAACTTTATGGACTAATGTTTGTCCACTTTTTTCTAAAGAAAATACTCCTTTTAGTTCTTTGTCAATTATTGAAAATTTTTTTGCTGATGGATGGATTAGTGTAATTCGTGCTGGATATACTGTTTTAAAATATTATGAAAATGATATTTGGAATTTTCCAAAGGAAGATATTATGCATTTTATTATTAATCAATTACCAACTAGGGATTTGTTAAAAAATGAAAATTTTGAAACTTTTAGAAATGAATATAATAAAAGTAGGAAAGTTATTAAAAAAGAATTAATTGCTAATATTACTAAAATTTATTGTTTTGAAGAAAAAAATAATAATATTAAATAAAAAATAAATTAATAAAAAAAAGTTAAATTTGAAATATAAAAAATTTATTTTTAAAATATAGAACACCTAATTTTTTAATTAAAATACAAATCTAAATCTCTTTTTTCAACTAATTTACCACCATCAATGTACCATCCAGAAATTCCATATAAATGCTTATGCATAAATTGAACTTTAACTTCATGTTCTTTTTTATTGAGAGCAAAATCACTATTTTTAATATCACAAATATAGCATTCTTTTAAATCCTTACCTTTTTTATATCCAGTTTCTTTATTTGGATAATCAGAATTAAACACTTTAATTCCATCAACTAGAATTTTTAAATTTAAAGAATTTTCCTTTAATTTAGGGAAAGCTTGATGTAAATAAAGTGAATAATTACTAGGAATAATCTTATTAAATGAAAAATTTACATCACAAAAAAAAACATGTTCTAAAATTGGTGTACTTTGATTTAAATATGCATTTGGTAAATCTTTTAGAACCCAATAATTAATATCATTTTTCCAAGCCCATTTTGAAGAATTTGCTAGTTTTATAAAATTTAATGAATTATTTTCTATTAATAAATATAATCCCTCATCATTTTTTATTTTGTATGTTCTTTTTAATTTATTTGCTTCAGAGAAATTGTAATCTATTTCTTTTTCTGAAATTTCAAGATTATATCTTGGTTTTAATACATATATTAAATATGGTTCCCATTTATAGGAATAGTTAACATAAATATTACGAAAAATAATATTTATATTTCCAATTATTTTCATATCATTATATGATAAAAATTCACAAACATAATTTGTTAAAATTTGTTTTAATTTCCATTTTGTATTTGGACCAAATCTTCCAATTCTTGTTATTAAATGAGTTCTATAAAATTCAAAATTTTTTATCTCATTATCTTCCATTTTAATACCATTTGATCCCATTATTAAAAAAAATATAAATAAAATAGTTAAAAAATCCTTTTAATCTTTTAATTTCAATTTCATAAAAATATTTTTTTAAATTATTATTTTTTTACTCTCAATGATCAAATTAAATTATTAAAAAATCAAAAAAAAAAAAAAATGTCAGAACCAAACTACAATTACCTTTTCAAATTTATAATCATAGGCGACAATTGTAAAAATACAAATATATAACATTTTTAACAAAAAAACAAAAAGACAAAAAAATAAAAAATTATAGATGTAGAAAAATCAAACAAACTATATAGATACACATTTAACAAGTTTAATCCAGAATACGAAATAACAATTGGATGTGAATTCATGGCAAAAACAATAAAAATAAAAGATAGAAATATTAAAGTCCAAGTATGGGATACAGCAGGACAAGAAGCTTTTAGAGCAATAACAAGAGCATATTATA
>Ga0256407_10010967_pt1 | contig 12640 bp, 6 predicted proteins | sample RumenRJG_04DNA_FD_193489 | JGI IMG/M metagenome (GOLD analysis project Ga0256407, IMG submission 193489) | Bovine rumen microbial communities from Lethbridge, Alberta, Canada - RJG_04 | ecosystem: Host-associated > Mammals > Digestive system > Stomach > Rumen | place: Canada: Alberta | collected... | reverse complement strand
CGTGAAGAAGTACACCGGCACCTCGCGCTACGACACCCGCAACTACCAACTCGTCATCGCCGCCGACGGCAAGACGGAGGAGCAGATGGCCGACCTCATCATGCAGTACATTGAAGATTGACCATTCGCCATCGTCGCCATGACGATCGACCATCTGGCATGGGTGGGCATCGAGACCTACGAGCAGGCAGAGACGCCGACGCAGATATTCCTGCACTGTATCGGACGGCTGACGGCCCCGATGATGATATTCTTCGTGGCCGAGGGCTATCACCATACGCACGACTTCCGCCGCTATCTGCGCCGTCTGCTCATGCTGGCCGTGGTGAGCCACTTCGCCTTCTGCTATTTCAATATGTCGGGCTTCAACCCGATGGGCAACCTGCTGTTCAATGCCACGAGCATTGCCTGGCCGCTGCTCTTGGGACTGATACTGCTGAAGGTATGGGACATCGAGCGACTTGCCCGATGGCAGAAGTTGGCCGTCACGCTGGTGGCCTGCCTGCTTACCTGCACCTCCGACTGGAGTTGTGCCGCCCCGCTGGCCATACTCATGATTGGCCGTAACCGGGGCTGCTTCCACAAGCAGATGCTCTGGATGATGGCCATCATCTCGCTCTATGCCGTCGCGTTCTTCATCTTCCACAGCCCCACCTACGGTATGGTCCACCTGGCCTGCTGGCTGGCAGTGCCGATGCTGGCGATGTACAACGGCCAGCGAGGACGGCTGAAGTGGCTCGGCAAGTTCTTCTACTATTACTATCCCGTCCACATGGCGGTTATAGGCCTGCTGGCCCGTTGCTTCCAATAAGTGCTTCCTTGCTCCTTTCCCTCTCGTTCATCAGTCAACAGTTGTCCACTCTTGTCAACCTTTGTCAACCCTGTCCACGAGATGGCAAAATAAAAGCTTAACAGCCATCATTCTATTTGTTCATAGTTTATTGTCTATTTTCTTAAGCGCCTTCAGGTGCAGCACGGTGCCCACCAGCATAAAGACGGTAGCAGTGGCCACCAGCGTCTGGTAGATGTTGACAGAGGTGAACTTGGCCACATACAGTCCCTGTATGGTCAGCACGCCTAACAGGGCAGCAATGCTATAGAGGGCATTGAACAGGCTGGTATAGACACTCTTCTTCTCCGGCTCAATGATCATGCTGTTGCGCAAGCAATAGATGTACATGCCGCTGAAACCGAAACCGAACACGAACATCATGACGGCAATCTCGAGGATGTCGTGACGACCCGTCAGCAGACGGTAGCAGAGGGCACCGACTGTCGCCAACAACACAATGGCCTGATGGAAGATGAAAGTGGCACGCGGCCCGTAGTGCTTCTGGATATACATGATGGGGAAACGGCCGAGAAAGGCACCGGCAACATAGACCATGATGATGCCACCCAGCTGGGCTGCACTCAACCCTAACTCATCGACAAACAAAAAGGAGACGATAGCCATGTAACCGCCATCGAACCAGGCCATCCATGCCAACGAGAAGCACAGCGGCAACAACGGTGAATGGCTGATGACCTCCCGATACTCACGCAGCGTCTTCATGGGGGCAAACTTAGCCTTGACCAAAGGTCGAGCCTGGTCTCGTTGCTCCGCCCGATCCACGATACGGAACATACTGATGGCTGCCAACATGACAAGACTCAGTACACCCAGGACGATGAAACAGTACTGCCAGGAGACAAAATCGGCAATCACACCGCCTACCGACGGAGCCAGGATAGGCGCAATGGTAATCATGACGGTGTACCAACTGAGGCGGTTTGCCAGATTATCCTTGTTCGAGATGCCCGCTATCCAGAGCTGCATCGTGAGCATGATGGTGGCGCGCGAAACAGCCTCGACAATCTGGGCGAGGTCGAACACATAGATATTCGTCGCGATGGCACTCAACACACAACTGACGATGCAGATGACCAGTCCCGCCTGCGCCAAGCGGCGCGACGTAAACAGGTCAGCAAAGGCCGCGAAGCAGAACATACAGATGATCATGCCTGAGCGGCTGAACACCATGTTCGACGACATAGCGGCCTCTGCAACGCCCAAGTCCCGTGCAATATACGACGTTGCAGGAACGAAGATAGAGTTAGCCGAGATAATGACTATGGCAGCCGTCATCATCAGCATCCAACTGATATAGAAACGTTGGTTTGTTGTCATGTCTTTATACTGACTTAATGTTCAATGCTCAATGGTCAATGGCCAATGATCAATTCTCAAAGAAACCAAAGCCACCGATGGCAGTGAGCATACGCTCTACATAGTCCCAAGAGGTGGGCGACCAGCGGAAGTCAAGACGATAGAGCACTTGCGTCGTATAGTTGTTGTCACGCTTCACGTCGCTGGTCTTCTGTCCGTGGGCCACGTCCTTATAGGCCAGCAGGGCAGCCATCTGCTTGGCTTTCTGCGGATCTTGACCTGCCTCGTCCATCGCCTTGTGGAAGTCCTCTTGCTCGACAAAGCGTATGCCTTGACCGATAGAGGTCAGTCCGCTGAGCACATCACCAAGGAACTGGGCGTGGATGTTGTACGGATGGAAGACAGTACACTCCTTCGGCGTCGTGGCCAGCAGCACAATGGCACGTGACACTTCATTGATGGGCGAGAACTCCACACCCGTGTTGCACATCTCGTAAGGACAGCAGCCCAACATATTATAGATACGGATACGACCCATGAACGAGTTGGTCGAGAAGTTGGCCTGGAACTCACCATCGGTAGAACGGGCAGCCAGGTTGCCTACACGCATGATCTTGGCAGCCAGCCCATGCAAGGCCACAGCGTCGAGGATGAGCCGCTCAGCCATGAACTTCGAGTAGATGTACTTGTTGCCGAGGTACTGCCCCATGTAAAGGCGCTGCTCAGTGAAGACCATTGACTGCTTGTCGTTCAGGGCTTCCACGCTGTCGCCTACCCACAGGCCGCGGGTGCTGGCGGTAGAGACGTGTACCAACGTGGCTCCATGCTTCACACAGAAATCGACACAACGCTGGGCACCACCGATATTGACATCCTCAATCTCAGTACCTTCGGAGAAGTGCTTCACGATAGCAGCACAGTTAAAGACGGTGTTGATGCTGACGGCATCGCCGAGGACAGCACAGAGGTCTTCGGTGACATCGCCGAGGATGATGTGCAGACGGCTTCCGAAGAGTTCCTTGAAGGAGTTGGCGAAGTAGTAGAAGAGCAAGGTGCGCAGACGACTCTCGGCTTTCTCCTGTGTCTTGCCGCGTACCAGACAGTAGATGTTTTCGGCATCGCTGTCGATCAGCTCTCTTAGGATGTGGATGCCTAAATAACCAGTGGCACCAGTCAGCAACACATTACCAAGCGGCAGGCGGTTGCCAGCACGGAAGGCGTTGAGGGTGTTGCGCTGTAACAGGTTGTCAATGGCGGTATAGTCGTAGTCGGCAACGGGGTCAGCCTCAGCGGCAGAACCGCCAGATACCGTCTCACCAGTAATCAGCGTAGCGAGCTGGCGAGGGGTCGGGTTGGCAAAGACGTCACCGTAGGCCACGTGCATGCCAGCCTTGTCGGCCTCGATGATGACACGAGTAACGACCAGCGAGGTACCACCAAGTTCGAAGAAGTTATCGGTAGCACCCACACGGTCCATCTGCAAGATACCAGCAAAGATGTCGCAGAAAGCACGCTCAGTATCGTTGGCGGGTTCTTCGTAGGCACTGCTGATGGCCAACTGCGGTTCGGGCAGTGCTTTGACATCCGTCTTGCCGTTGGGCGTCATCGGCATTTCATCCAGCTGCAGATAAGCCGTAGGCACCATATACTGTGTCAGGCTCTTGGATATTTCAGCCTTCAGGGCATCAGGCGCTATCTCGCGGTCGGCGGTATAGTAGGCACAGAGGTGTTCCTTGTCGTTCAACTTGCGGATCAGGATCACCACCTTCTTGATGCCTTCGACCTTCAGCATCACGTTCTCGATCTCGCCCAGCTCAATACGCAAGCCACGGAGCTTGATCTGGTGGTCGGTACGGCCGAGGATGACGATGTTGCCGTCAGGCAGCCACTTGGCATAGTCGCCCGACTTATAGATACGCTCGCCATGATACTCCACAAAACGCTCACGGGTCATCTCGTCAAGGTTGTTGTAGCCTCGGGCCACACCGCGACCACCGATATACAGTTCACCTACCACACCTGCTGGCAGTTCGTTGCCGTCGGCATCGACGATGAACTCCTTGACGTTCAACTGCGGCTTACCGACGGTCACCAGTTCGGCGTTCGTTAGTTCGGCATTGTTCGAAGCCACGGTAATCTCTGTAGGACCGTAGCAATTGAAAATACGAGCCTTGGTGACGCTGCGCATCAGCGTGAGCAGCTGGTCGGAGAACTTCTCACCACCTGCACGGCAGATGTTGACCTTTGCGATGGCCTCGCAGAAGTCGGGACTGGTGAGCCAGGTCATCCAACGCGACGGTGTGCCGCTGACCATATTGATTTGCTGTTCATTGATAAGATGTGCCAGGTCGAGCGGGTTGTTGGCCTGTTCCTCAGTAGCGAGGATCAGCGTCTTGCCGTTGTAGTAACACATACCGATGTCTTGCAGAGCCGCATCGAACGAGATGGTGGTCACGCTCAACATTCGTTTAGCATCGGTCAGCACAGCATTGGCAAAGACATTAGCCGGATGGCCATAGAGGTAGTTACAGATACCCTCATGGCGCAGCATGACGCCCTTGGGGCGACCTGTGGAACCAGAGGTATAAATAAGGTAAGCCAGGTCATCGGGGGTGATGGTTGATTGAACATTGACCATTGAACTTTCTTGCGTCCCTTCGGTAGCAAGCGAGCAAAGCTCGAGCGGACCATTGAGAAGGTCCTCGACATTGATGGCTTTGTCGGCTGGCACACTGTCCATGCGGTCGCTGGTCGTGATGATATAGCGAGCCTCACTGTCTTCGAGGATGAGCTTCACGCGGTCTGCGGGATAATCGGGATCGCAAGGGATATAGGCAGCTCCTGCCTTCAGCACGCCGAAGAGCGAGAGTATCAGTCGGCTGGTACGCGGTAACAACAGAGCCACACGGTCACGCTCCTGAACACCACGCTGGCGCAGGCCATTGGCGATACTGTTCGTTGCCTCGTCCATCTCCTTGTAGGTGAACTTGGCATCGCAGGCTACCAGGGCTTCGTGGTCGGGCTGCGTTTGTGCGAAGTGACTGATACAGTCATGGAAGAACTTGAACGGCGCATCACCTGTAGCCGTCTGGCGCAGAGAGAGAAGTTCGTCTTCCTGGTTCTTGCTGACGATGGAGAGCTGGCGCACCTTCATCTGTGGTTGTGCCATCATGCGTTCAGCAACGGCGACGATGCTCTCGGCCAGTGCCTGACCCAAGCGGTCGGAGTAGATGGAGTCGTCGTATTCCACAACTACGCCACGATCCTCTATCTTGATGTTGATCTTGAACATGGGAACGTTCAGGTCGAGGAGCTCCTGGCTGACGGGCTTCTCGCCGACGCTGTACTGAGACAGTACACCAACCTGATAGGCGTAGGCAATAGCGGGACGGAAATCGAAGTCGGCAGCGATGCGTGCGAAAGGATAGTCCTCGTGGCTCAGGGTCTCGTCGATGTTTTCACTGGTCTGTCTCAGGAAGTCGCTCACGGTGACGTCGCTGACGTTGATGCCGAGGGCCAGAGTGTTGACGAACATACCTACGGTCTCGGCAATCTTCAAGTTCGAGCGACCACTGCTGACGGTGCAGAGATAGACCTCACAGTTGTTGGTGTAACGCGAGACGACATAGCTTGTAGCGGCCAGCAGCAAGTGTGCAGGGGTGATGAAGGTTGAGAGTTGGGCGTTGAGCGTTGAGAGCTGGCACCCAAGTGTTTCAAACGGTATGGGACACACAGCCTCGCCGATGACGCCCTGACGGTCGGTCTTGGGCAGGTCGGCGGGAATCTCGCTGGCACCCTCACAAGTCTGCAACTTTTCAGCAAAGAACTGCTGAGAGGCACGGAACGTATCGCTGTCCTCGGCTTTCTGCTGGTCGGCAACGAAATCGAAATACGTATAGCTCTCTTTCTCAACAGGAGAACCATTGAGAACACTGTTGATCTGGCGGATGAGCAGGTCGGCAGAACCACCATCGAATACCAAGTGGTGGACATCCATCAACAGATGGACACCGCTTTCTGTCTTCACGACCTCAAAGCGATAGAGCGGTGCCCGCTGTATATTGAACGGACGCACGTACTCCTGCTTGTATGCCTTCAGCGCCTCGTCGCTCATCTCCGTGACAGGCACTTCCACTGCGACACTATCCTCTAACGTCTGAATGATAGTATCTCCCTTCGTCGTGAAATGTACGCTCATTTCGGGATGGACCTCGATGACCTGTTTGACGACATCGGCCAGTCTGTCTGCTTCAGTACCAGCAGGATAGCTGAGCAGACAAGCGGTATTGTAAATGGTGGAAAGAGAATTCTTCAGACACTCGAAATAGACACCCGTCTGAGCGTAGGAAAGAGGGGAAGATTGACCATTGACCATTGAACCTTCCGCAGTCCCTGTGGCGGCAGCAAATTTCATTCCCGAGCTGCGCTCGCCTACCCGTAGCCTTTCACTATTCACTTTTCCCTTTTCCTTTAACATCTGTTCTATGGTCTTCACCGTAGCGCTCTTGACCAGTGCTCTCGAATCAAGGGTCACACCATAATGCTTATTTATCTGAACAGCCAACTTGATGGCCGATACCGAGGTCAGACCGACATACAGCAGTGGCGTGTTAATACCGAAGTCCTCAGTACCGATTTCCTTGGCGATAATCTGGTGCAACTCACGTTGCAGGTCGTTCTCAGGCTGTTGCATGTCGTCTGACGACAACCGTGGAGCGCTGCGGACAGGCTTCGGCAGTCGTTCGCGGTCCACCTTACCATTATTATTGCGCGGAATCTCGTCTATCTGCATCACCACCTCAGGTACCATGTACTCTGGTTTCAGAGCTGCCACATGCTGCTTGATGACCTCGGCGTCGAGTTCTCCATCTCCCGTGACATAGGCCACGATATAGGTGCCGTTCAGCGTATCACTGGCCGACTGTAGCGTTGCTTCTTTCACACCTGGACAGGTGAGCACGGCGGCTTCAACCTCGCGCAGCTCCACGCGGAAGCCTCGAATCTTGACCAGGCCATCGCGACGGCCTGCGAACAGTAGGTTACCCTCGGCATCGCGACGCACGAAGTCACCCGTACGGAACACCCGTTCATAACCTTCTTCATGAGCGTCATTGAAGGGATTCTCGATGAAGACATTGGCGGTCAGCTCAGGATGGTTCAAGTAACCGCGGCAGAGCTGCGGACCGCTGACCCACAATTCACCGGCCTCACCGTCGGCCACTTGCTGGCCGTCCGCACCGACAATATACAGGCGGTATGTACCGGGAGCCTGACCGATAGGCACATTCGTCTCATCGCCTTTCACGGCGTGACATGTTATCATACCACAACACTCCGACGAACCATAGATATTCAGGAACGTCAGGCCTGACGTCGGTGTCACGGGCTCCAGCTTCTCACCGCCGACAGAGAGGAAACGCAGCGACGGACAGTCATACAGCGTCACGAACTGACGGCCCGTCATGGTACTCATGATGATATGCGTGATGGCATTGTCGTTGATGAACTGTGACAGACGCACGAAGTCGAAGCGGACCTCCTCAGGGATGATATAAAGCGTGCCGCCCGTCGAGAGCGTGCCAAAAATGTCGTGCACGGTGGGGACGAACGAGAAGCTGGCATACGACGCTACGCGACTGCTGCTGTCAAGTCCCATGGTAACCTTGGTCTCTTCAGCATTGTAGCTGATGTTGCCCTGTTCTATCATACAGCCCTTGGGCTGGCCCGTCGAACCGCTGGTGTAGATAAGCAAAGCTAAAGCCTTGGCGTCCACCTCTTGCCAACTGGCGGCAGGTGCTTCGGCAACTGTCAGTTCATCGGTATAGCGTATGGGAACCTGGATATTTTCTACCTCCACAAACCCGTTATTAACTGTCAGCCCGCTCTCAGCAAGCACCTCGCGGTCGGCAATCAGCAACTTGGCACGGCTGTCGCTCAACATGAAGTTCAGGCGCTCGGCGGGATAGGCAGGATCCAAAGGCATATAGGCACAGCCTGCCGCCAGTACACCTAAGGGGGCGATGGCAAGCCACTGGTTACGAGGAATCAGAATACCTACGACATCCTCTTGGACCAGTCCGGCTTGGTTGACTTGCTGCGCAATAGCACTGGCCTGAGCCATCACGTCACGATAGGTATAGCTCACTTGATTAAATACCACTGCGATATTCTCAGGCGTCACAGAGGCCTGATGCTGAATTAAGTTAATTACGGGTTTCATATTCATAGTTTAATTTTTCTAGTCTTGTTAATACTTCTATTACCATTTGGTAGTAAACAGGCTGGGTGATATAACCAGTGAGAACCATCCCCATCGTGCCCTCTTCGAACCTTCACCCTGCTTCAAACGGTCCATCGTTTCTGTGCCCATCATCTGGGTATAGGCGGCAGTCAGTGAGATGTCTTTCGTGAACTGATAGGAAGCTTGCACCTCGATGCTGTGGCCCAGTGTACGATTAAGACCACTAAGTTCGGTGGCTACTGCAAGATAGTGGTAGGTTGCGCTGCAGTTCAGCTTGCTGGTAGGATTGCCGGAGATACCCAAATAGACATTCTGCAGACCTGGCGTGAAGTTATTGGTATAAGCACTCTCATAGAAATAGTCCATGATGCCATAGAATTTGGCACGTGAACCGTAAAGGGGCATGAAACCTCCGATCTCGTCATGACGCACCATAACCAGTGGTCCTCCATAAGCAACTGGCACATAGTCGTCGCCGCTCAGATAGTCGTAACCCAATGTAAAGCCGTACTTATCAGTCGGAGTGACGGTAGCCTTCACGCTGGCCATCGAAGCTTTGATAGGCATATATTTCTTATTCGGGAAAACCATCTTTCCACCCTGTCTGTAGTACGAGCCTTCCAACGTCAGGTGCTTTGGATGAAAGTTGATATAGGCACCATACAACTGCTGATAGACGGTAGATGGCGGATTGTTCTTATACTCCGACGACTTGGTGTCGTTTATACCAGCCTGCATACCCATATTCATAAAGAGCAACGAGGCGCCTAACGGGAACTTGGGCACGTCGTAATGATACCACACCGTCTGCATGGTCTTGTAGGGCTGTGCACCGCCATCATAATAGGTACTACTATAGACTTGGTCAGAAGTCTGATTGTAGGCCAGTATGGCGTGCAGCTTATGCCCATAGCCTTCATAGCCTACACGGAGAGCATCATGCGACTTAGCTGCTATAGAGAAGTCGTTGGGACCAATGGCACGCTCGTCGTCGTAGCTCAGCGCTATACGACCTAGTTGTGCAAAAAGTCCGTTCTTAGCCGTCACCTTTGCCCAACCCTCATAGAGGTTGAGACTCTGATTACCACTCGCGCCCCATATAGCCTTGTTCTGGATGATGGCATGAATCTGCAAACCTGGTCGCTCATAATCTACATTCAGACGCAGACGTCCCATCAGGAAATGTGAACGGTCTTCTATCGGTTTGCTGTCGCCAGCTCTGGGCAAGCCGCCACCACACGTTTCCCCGTGTGTCATAAAATTCATCCCGACGCTTAGTCGGTTTATTTTTGATGAATCTGACTGTGCCCAACAACTGAGAGACGCTACAAGAAGTAGCATCGTACAATACGCTCTCATAGGCTGTATGATTAGGTTACTCGAATTCGAAAATGCTGATAAAGCCTGTCAACTTGAAGACGTTCTTGATGTCATCGTTCACACCACGCAGCACCACCTTGCTGCCACTGGCCTTGGCACCCTTCAGTATGCTCAACAAAATGCGCAGGCCACTGGAAGCAATATACTCTAGGTTCTTGCAGTCGATGATGACGTCCTTGCCGTTGCTCTGATAGAGTGGTTTCAAAACTTCTTCAACCTCAACAGCTGCTGCGGTGTCCATTTCTCCTTCTAACGTGGCAATGTATTTGCCGTCGATTTCTTCAATTTTTGTATTCATAATCCTTTTTATTAAATATTTTTTATTAATGTAAGAACATTCTTTCCGTTATTGCGTTCGTAGTTGATGGCATCCATCAGTTCACGCACCAGCAGGATACCTAGTCCACCTATCTGACGGTCTTCGGCCGATAGCGACGTGTCCGCCTTCTCTTTCGCAGTAGGGTCAAAGGCCACACCCGAATCGATGATGATGGTCTTCAACGTACTACCGTCGGACAGGATGCGTATCTCGATGTCGCCCTCTTGACCGAGAGGATAAGCATAGTCAATCACGTTCACTACAGCCTCCTCGACAGCCAGACGTAGCTGACGGGCCAGCGATTTCTCAATGTCCAGTTTCTCCATCACCGACTTCATGAATGTGCTGAACTTCGGCACGTCGTGTATGTCGTTCTTTATCATGAGCGTCTCTGTCAGCGTACTTTCGAAGTCTTTCGGTGTATAACGGATAGCTACCAAGGTGAGGTCGTCGCTCTGCTCTGCATCCCCAACAAACTCGTGTACCTTATTTGTTATGGTTTCCAGTAGTTGCTGGGGCGAAAGCTGGCTATTGGCGGCAAGCACCTCTTCTACGCGCTCGATACCAAACTGTTTGTGCTTGATATTCTTAGCCTCCGTCAGGCCGTCTGTATAGAGGAAGATGGTGCTGTCTGGCGTCATCTGTGCTTCCTGTACACCATACTGCACGTCCTCAAACACGCCTACGGGCAGGTGAGGTATGACATCGAGCATGACCCATTTGCCATCGATCATGAGCATTGGTGCGTCGTGTCCTGCATCGCAGTAGCGCAGACGCCCCGTTGGCAGGTCAAGCACACCGATAAACATCGTCACAAACATATTGGAGTCGTTGCCATGACAGGATGCTTCGTTTATGGCTTGCATGATGCGGGCAGGGTTGTTCTCGTGAGCCGAGAAGGCACGGAACATAGAGTGGATCACACTCATCACCATAGCCGACGGGACGCCCTTGCCACTCACGTCGCCTATGCAGAAGAACAACTTCTCATCGCGAATATAGTAGTCATACAGGTCGCCACCCACCTCACGCGCAGGCACCAGCGAACTGTAGATTTCCATGTCGTCATGCTGCAGCAGGTCATGGGGCAGCATGCTCTGCTGTATCTTGAAGGCCACGTGCAACTCTCCATCGATACGCTTCTTTTCGGCATTCGCCTGACGCAGACGCTCGAAGTTACGAGAGGTACGCCACACGATGAATCCAATCAGAACAAGACCAGCTATCACCAGCGTCAGGAGGTTCGAGCGTACCTTAACCAACTGGTAGAACACATCATGATCGTCCAGTGCGCTGATCAGGATCCAGTCCGTATTGCCGCCTACTGGACGGTAGAACACATGATGCTCATCGCCTTGCTCGTCTTCGAAGGTGTAATTACCCGTCCTATCTTGGTCAACATTCACGTGTGCACGTATCGTTTGGAACAAGGGGCCATCGTTGCCAGCCAGTAAATGTCCACTGCCAGTCATGAGAAAACGTTGGTTGCTCTTGTAGATTTTCTCCTCCTCCATAATAGCGTCAAGCCAGTCCAGAGAGATGTCGGCATATACCACAGCAGCAATGCGTCCTTTTTCATCGTGTATGGGGACACTGTAAGAGGTTATGATTGTCTTGGCACCCACATTGTCCAGATATGGTTCGCACCAATGAGCTTTATCCTGTGTGACAGAAATACGGTAATATTCGTCTTGGACACGGTCACCATAATTACCCAATTGCATGGACACTATAGAGTCTTGTCCCCTGCGCACGGCATAGGGTTCGTAACGCACGCCCTCACGCGGATAGTAGTTGGGGACAAAAGCAATACCGCTACCCCAAAAGGATGGGTTGTTTTTAACCATTCGTCGGACTATCTCGTGCATCCAATCCGGCTCGTCCAGACCTTCAGCCACAACCCATGACATGTTGTCCACAGTTACTTCAACCTTGGCCAATTTGTTGCGAATGCAGAGGTAGAGAGCAATCATCTCACGTTCTATCAGCTTCTCTGACGTCTTGTGGATGATGTTATGCGCTGAATAATACATCACACCCGTCACCAATTCCACCAACAACGCGGCAGCAATGATGTTAACCAGGCTGATATTAGCTTTCAAGAAGCGCCTCAACCGTTCCCAGATGGATTCTTTCTTTACCATTCCTTGTCTCATGTTAGTAGGTTGTTTCAATTTTTGGTTGGCTTCTTAATGATGCCTTATCTCATACTAGCGGAACTTAAATCCACATAGTAATTGCAAAATTAATGAAAAATACAAATTGCAGCAAATTTAAGGGCGGTTTTTTACAAAATTAACATTGGTGCCGCCCGTTACACCAAAAGAGACCGCGCCTCTCGGCGGGATCTCTTTCCATAAACCTATATAATAATACACGTATGTAAATATGAAGCAATGTGCCTGCAAAGCAGGTGCATGTTTGTCTTCATCCAAAAGAGAATTCACATCTTTCACCGCAGGTCCTTACATCGAGGGCCGTTGGCATCATTTCCTACAGGGGCTGGTCTTCTGACTATACTCCACTCCGAAGTGCCTTCTCGCCCAAGCGG
>Ga0256407_10010966_pt1 | contig 12641 bp, 11 predicted proteins | sample RumenRJG_04DNA_FD_193489 | JGI IMG/M metagenome (GOLD analysis project Ga0256407, IMG submission 193489) | Bovine rumen microbial communities from Lethbridge, Alberta, Canada - RJG_04 | ecosystem: Host-associated > Mammals > Digestive system > Stomach > Rumen | place: Canada: Alberta... | reverse complement strand
AGGTCGTTTCATATTGTCTGTTTTGATGGATGACTGTGCAAGCTGAGATTTAAGTCTAAACTTTCCTCTTATATCCCTGTACAGTACTTTATTGAGACTGAAGAAGTTCAAGTCAAAGGAATGGGTAAAAACGTATTCTGAAATAAAATTACATGCCTGTCGATACTGCTCCGTCATCTGACGTAACAGTGTTTCCTGTTCTGAAGGTACATTAATTCTTATTTTTAATGTTTTTGTAAATATCAAAACAGTTTTCTCCAAGCCATATAATCCCTATATTCTAACAGTTATTGTAAAGAAATTCTTTAAGATATATAGTCTGAGGTTTCCGCTCTGCTATTTTTTTGATGAATACAGTACAGCTGTTGATCTTGCTATTGAGAACAGCGGAGAACTTCCAGAGGAAGTTGAAATTACCTGGGAGAAGAAGGTTCCTCCGATACTAAAGAGATACGAGCATCTTTTTGAAGGCCTAATCTTTCTTGGAGTGGATCTGAATCATATGTATGACAGAGAGAAAGGCGTATGCCTTGATGAAAAGATGCTGCATTACGAACTTAAGACAGTAATTGAGTTTGTGAAAAGATTTACTGATGACAGCTCTAGTCATCAGTAAAAGGTCGCATTAGAACTTTCAGAATATACATTTCTTCAACATAGGATCGTGCATAAATGACAACAATGGATAAAGAAACATTTGTTACACCTTATTATGAGGTTAAAGGATTCAGTCCTACAGAAAAGCTGTTTGTCATGACTGATCTGCATGGCTGCAGTAAGGCTATGTCACGACTGCTTAAGCACTATGACGGAAGTTCTAAGGTCGTATTTCTTGGTGATGCAATTGATCGCGGCCCCGACAGCTATGGTGTTGTCAAAAAACTCCTGGAGCTTGATGCTCTGTGTATTCTTGGAAATCATGAATTCATGTCCTTAGAAGAGCTGTATCCGGAGACGGTTTATTTCAAAAACTATGCACCGTTGTGGCATACCGTAAACGGAGGAGCAAAGACTCTTGATTCATTTGACAAAGCAATTGCTGATGGTGCTGATTATATCGAGAACAGGAACAAAATCAGATTTCCAAAAATCTATGATGACTACATCAGACGCTGTCAGTCACATTATCTATGCGGAAATATTCTGTTCACTCATTCTGGAATACCTCTGCATGGAGAGGTAAGGTTTTACGAAGATCCGTTTGATGTAGAAAACTTTGACGATACCTTCCTCTGGTGGAGACCTAGAGAAAATAAAGAAAGGTATCTATATGCGCCTCGTATTTTTAACGGACATAAAGTTTTCTCCGTAAGCGGACATACTCCAACTAATCCAGGCTTTGTAAGACAGGATTATGGAATAGAGCTTGATACAGGTCATGTATTGAAGCTTGCGCTGGAAATTGAGCCGGATTCAGCTAGAACAAACTGCAAATATAGGATAATTGGCACTCTTTGCTCTGAAGTTCGAGTTGATGAGGCTTTCGAATACGGATGCACTGTTGAAAGATTAGTAGAATCATACAAAAGGAGTATTGAAAACCAGATTATCTGCAAAGCTATCTAAACAATATTAACCATTTATCTATAACCGAACAGAATATAGCAAATCTTAAGGCGGCTAAAACTGCACTAACTCTTAGAAAAAAAATGATAAGAGAAAAAACTAGTTTTGCAGTAGAAACAACTGCATCTTCAAGAAGTATCATCGATTTGGCTGATAAAGCAAAAGAGCAAGGATATAGAATTGATTTACTGTACGTAACAGTTGGTTCTCCTCTAATGAATATCAAGAGAGTTCACCAAAGAGTTATAAAAGGAGGACATAACGTTGCAGATGCAGATATCCTAAGAAGATACAATAGATCTCTTCTCATATTACCTGAATTGATAAAAAGAACTGATACAATCTATGTTTATGACAATGAAAGTAGTCCTGAAATGATTTTTTTTAAGTCTGCAGAAGAAAGACAGTTTTTCACAAAGAAAAACCTACATGTTGATTTTATTAAAAAGATTTTTTCAGAGAGTAATTAAACTGAGCAGAATAAATGTTGCATATTCTCTATTTGATTAAAAATCTGTCCTTCGGGCAAGGTTCTGTATAAATCTTCCTTCCATCTGGTTTGAGCTCATAGATCCCCTTTGAATCCATTTGCATCACAGGAATTCCCAAACTCCAATCTTTTTCAATTGCTGCTTGAACATTCTGTTTAACAATTTTAGGATCGGTTATTTTTCTGAAAAACTCCTCTGCTATCTCAGGGGTATTTTTGCTTAGATCATGCTGTTGAAGAAATTCTTCCACAAGCTCGTCAACACTTTTACTCATGCTCATTCCTCAGTTATTTCTTACCTTAATTATAACTGATGCAGGTGAAAAAAATGTTTTCATCCGAGGGGGGATTGCTCGCAATGAGATTTCACATCCTTAATCAACCTCATTTTCTCTTAACAAGTACAACACCGACAAGAAGATTGCAAAAGCTTTAGGAAACAAATAGCAGGACACGGCATCTATGGTCTGATCTCCATGGTCAGACCATCTATACAGAACATAAAAAAATCTCACCCAAGTAATAATTCTCTCAGGCTGCTTTAATCAGGATTTGAAGAGAAGAATCCACAAGTCCACTATCAGATGGAAATCTTCGTATCGTAAGCCTTTCCTATAGAATAGAAATGGTTTCCTGCCACATAGTGAATAGTACTGAATTTTGGATCAGCCTGTTCAAATATCCAGTGACCATCCTTGAAGACTCTCTCATCTGCGTAGGCTTTGACACATTCGCCAATAAAGAGATCATAGGCCTGCTGATTGTGTTTTTCCGGTATCAGCTTGAAAATCATATATGCAGCACAGCCTTTCATTAAAGGAATATCAAATCCATCCAATGTGAAGATTTTGGCTCCGCTTTTCTCGATTTTGTCTTTAACATCATACTTGCTGACAGAGCCCAGATACATGGTCTCTTCTATAATCTCAAGCGTTGGAAGAGCTATAGCAAAATAACCGCTCTTTTCAATTAACGGTCTTGTGAAGTGAGATTTGTCAATTACCGCAGTAGCCTTAAAAGGCATTAGATCTAGAGCGCAAACCCAGGTAGCAGGCATCATTCCTGTTTCACCTTTGTATTCTGCGCTAATCATTCCGGTGCCACCAACATTCAGGAGTCGGTAAGCCTTTTCCATTGCTACAGGTTTTAAATATTTAAGAGAGTCGTCCATAGAAAGTCCTTATATCTACTGTTTGAAAACAAGTGATGTAAAACACTTAAATCGAAGATAAACAGATAAATAGAGAATAAAACAGTTAGAACAGGAATGCAGAGACATATATCTCAATACCTGTTGATTCTATTTTTGAAGCGGAAGGCTAATAAGAGAAAAGGTTTTCAGTTGGCTTTGATTCGTGGCCATTATCTGAATATTTCTCAACCATTTCCTCGAAATGACCTTTATTAAACACCAGAAGATTCTCTCTGAAGAAAACACCATCAATCTCGTGATTTAGATAACTTACATCATCTTCCACGGGAGACAGATTTACCTTGTAGAAGAGTACGTAAAGTCAAATGATGAAGAAGATTAAACAGCCTGATATCTTTTTACATAATAAAACACAGTTCTCTTTTTTCTCATTGTTATATCAGCAATTTTTATAAAAAATTATCATCAATCATCTATAATGAAAATATCAGTGCTAAAACAGTTATCTCTATTTAGCTCTGAAATTACTGATTACACGATAACAAACTGCTTAATTCTTCACCTGCAGCATAAGGTTTTACATTATTATGAAGTTCAGCACCAAGTTTCTAAGAAGTCTTCTGCTTATATCCGCACTGAGTATGACACCTTCGTACGCGGCGGTGCAGTCAGGATGGGAACTGTCAACTTCATATATCTGGAGACTTAACGACGATTCAGATTTTGTCTTCACCAAAGGTTCTCCTGCCAAGATTCTGCAGATGGACCGAACCATCCGTCATAGACAGGCTGTTCTTAATGTTGTCCAGTCTTTAACAAAAAAGTTTTCCTTCAGAGTAGGGTGTATGTATCAGAGTCAGACTCCTGCACTAGGACTTGATCTGACAACTCTTGATATTGGCATACGTGATCTTGAGCGCGGCTTTGTCTATGCCAGAGTGATTGTAGACAGTGGTCAGGAGTATTCCCTGCGAGGAGAGATTATTCCTCCTGCCAGAATCATTTTTGCTCCTTTAACAGCCACTCAGGAGAAGAAACTCTCTGATTTGTTTTTGCAGATCTCAGAGGGGGGAAGTCTTAAGATTGCCGTTCTGCAGGGAGAGACTACCGAACCTCGAGTCTATAAGATCCCGCTTGAAGGCTTTTTTGATATTTCCAAAACTGTCCTTGATGACTGTAAGAATCTAAGTGCTCTGGCAAAAGATCACCGTGGTCCGGTTACCTTGCTGCCAGATTATATCTCAAGAGAGCCAAAAGGACTTGCGCCTAAGGATTACTCCGTCAAACCAAAGAAAGGCTCTGATGGTTTAACGCCTGAACCGGATGTGGCTGAGGATACAATTGATCCTGTAAGTGAGCCGGAGAAGAAAGAGGCAGAACCTGCTATCAAGCCATTTGAACCTGGTGGCGGAGCTGCTTCAATCGGTGAGGATGGCAAGCCTATCATGGCTACCGAGGAAAAGAGTGAAGAGAGTAATCTTGGAACTGCTAAATCCATGCAGATTGGTGATGACGGTAAGCCTGTAAGTCAGTAATGCCAAATTCCATGTGGCTTATTTATCTGATACAACATCTGCTCCTGCAATTATCATCTGCCAGGAAGTGACTGTCATTACTTCCTGCAGATAAGGTTCATTTCAAAAAAGCAAACGGGAAAGAACTTTCGCTCTTTCCCGTGCATTCAGAGTCCTCCTTTGGAAGATACTAGAAGAAATACTGTAACATCAGAGACCATGCCACGTAGCCTAGACATGCAAGCAGGAGAATAGGTACGGTAATAGAGAATACTTCTCTGATAACATAACCGAAGTCCTGTATCATAGAACCGCAGTATACAAAAGGTACCTTTAACTTCTGTGACATATTCAGCTTGTTGAACTCGGTTTTAAACTCGCTCCAGCTGATCTGATTTCTTAAGAAGGCAAATACGAAGCTGTAGTCCTCGGTAACGTCTGTGTTATCATCAGGAAAGAACTGATCATCAGCAAATGGATCATCGTCATATCCTGCAATCTGAACTTTCTTCTTAGGAATCTTAAAATGCCAGTCAGAAGATTGCATGTGTTCTGGAGCAATTAATCTGTTGGTTATAGTCATATCGACCTCCAGTAGCTACTTATGTTTGTTTGACTGCTGTGGAAACTTATAAATTTATAATGCAAAAAATCTAAAGCAAAATATTTCCACCTCGCATTATAAGAATAGTCGAGTTTTTAAAATTTGCCTTATCTTATTTTTTAAACTTTTGTTGTTTGGGAGAATTATTTCATTTTTTTATAAGTCTGTTCTATGTTTGTGCGCTAATGCACTGAAATTTAACAAAATCTAAAATACTGTATTTTATTTTATAATACTATATTATACAAAGTATCTTTACAAAAAATAGTTAACAAAAATAAAATTTGCCTAAAATTATCAAAAGTAGTAATTATTACTATTAATATTATTACGTGAACGGTTGCAGACACCATGCAGTCCTAGGCTCTACTTCTATTAAGCCATTTTCTATTAGTCAGAAGCAATCTGAGAAAAATTGCATATTTTTTGGTTACTTAGAATAGACTTAGAATCATAACCCCTCTGTATATTCACTTTTACATCAGATCACGTCTTAGAAAAATTTCTTTTTCCTTTAATTTCAATGCGCAATTCGGAATTCTCACAAAAAATGACCCCCTTACGAGCAGGGCCATTTTTTTGTGCATGATAATGTTTCCCGAGGTAAAAATGAACACAGACCATACAAGGATTAAAGAAAATCTATACAGATCTTTATATGAAGGTTTAGGTGAGAGCGTTGTAAGTGCTCTTGATTCTGGTTTAGTTGAGGAGCTGATGCTTAATCCAGACGGAAGATTTTTTGTGAAGTATACAGATGGCACCATTGTGCAGGATGAAAACTTTACAAAAGCCCGTGCGGAGATTGTAGTCAGAACTATAGCCTCACTTAATGACAGAGAAATTGATGAGGAAGCTCCAATGCTTGAGTGTGAGCTTGAACGCTTTAGTGCAAGATTCTCTGCACTGATGCCGCCCTTATCAAGAGGAACCAGTTTCACCCTAAGAGTTCTCAAAGCCCTGAATCTTTCCTTTGATGAACTGCTTTTAAGCGGCTTTATAAAGGATAGTCAGGCCAGAGCAATAAACTCTCTTATAGAGAAGCGTAAGAATTTTCTGATCTGTGGTCAGACGGGCTGTGGCAAGACCAGTTTTATTAACTCGATCCTGAATCGGATTACAAAGCTTGATCCTGCCTGCCGCATTATTTGTATTGAAGATACTCCAGAACTGAAATTAAGTGCAGATAACTGTGTAAACCTTTTTACCTGTACAAAGACTTCAATGAGTGATCTGGTCAGGGCCTCCTTAAGATTTAGTCCTGACCGTATCGTGGTAGGCGAGATCCGCTCCATTGAAGCATTAGATATGATTGATGCCTTTTCAACGGGACATAAGGGGGGAGTTGCATCTATCCATGCAGGTTCAGCTCTTCAGTGTCTGGACAGATTAAAGCTTTTAATCTCCAGACATCCTTATGCTCCGGCGAAAGGGATAGACGAGCTTATTGCTCTGTCTTTAGACGCGGTCATTGTTTTGGGAAAACGTCCTTATCGTCATGTAGAGAGCATAGTGCTTGTCAAAGGATACTCGAACAACGCTTATGTACTCGAGGAAATTGGAATTTAGTGAGTTTAACTCTCTGATTCCTTTGCAAAACGGTTTAATTTATGGATTTTTTCAGATTCCTTTACATAAAAACAGAAATATTAAACAGGATCTGAGCTTTCCTTCTGACGATAAGACTCCTTTATTGAGGTATGAAATGAACAGATTTTTAATCACCCTGGTTGCTCTGGTTTCCCTGTGTGCGGTTTTTACTTCCGCCTATGCGGCAGATACAGCATCAAGTGCAGTTCTTCCCTATGAGGACTGGCTTAAAACTATTCAGAAATCACTGACTGGACCGGTAGCATTTTCGGTTTCCATTATCGGCATTATCTCCTGTGGTGTTACTCTGATCTTCACAGGCGGGGAAATCAACCGCTTTATGAAAACCCTGGTTTATCTGGTGTTCGTGATGACTCTTCTGGTAGGAGCCAACAGTTTTATGTCCAGTGTCTTCAATGGTGCCACCCTGGCTAAATCCGACAGGGGAGAACGTATTGTCAACAGAGTGTTCTCTGACTATTCAAGACAATGTTCCCTGAAGCATGTCAGCTCTGATTTTATGTTTCTGAATTTCTGTTCTCCTGTTGATGAGGATAAAGCTCTGGCCTGATTAAGAGTGAAGTAATCTTTCTGTCGTGGCTTTTGCACAGAGTTGGTCTCATATATGCGTATACATGAAGGCAAGTCCCAAATATAGCAGGTGAGCATTCTGCTTGCTTTCTATGCGGGGCATTTTATCTGCTGTGTAAGAGTACTGCGGTATATGCTGTTTTGTAGAGTTTTGTCGATCCTATAGCTTTTCATGAATAAAAAACATCAGGTTTATCCGTCATTATTAAGAACACATACGCTTTTTGGGGCAGAGAGAACTCTGTTTCTGCTATGGCTGATGCTGTGTATGCTTGGTTTTATTCTGAATATTTCACTTTTGGGGGCAATTGAGACGCTTCTGATTATGTTTGCCGGCTGGGCCGTTATTGCGCATATGACCCGTAGTGATCCTCTGTTCAGACAGGTATATGTGAGAAATATCCGCTATAGATCTTTTTATCAGGCTCAGGCTTCCGAGTATTCAAGGTATCATCCAAAATATAACCGCTGATTATGCTTCTTGTTTCGTCTTTTATGCTGTCAGGTGCGCTCCTGATTGCGCTTTGTATTTGTCTTGGTTTAGGAATATTTCTGCCCTATAAGAAATTTTCCAGAAACTACAGTTTTACTGATCTTCTGGACTACGCTATTTTGGGCCCGCAGAATACGGTGATTCTCAAAAACGGTGCTCTGATGAAGTGCTATAGAATTACTCCAGAATGTACATCATATTTATCGGAGGAAGCTCTTGATAAACTGCATTCGATGATTACGGGAAGTATTCGCAGACTTGATAAGTCTTACATCTTCAACTGTGATGTGATTCGTTCAAAGAATACTTCAGCCAAAGCTAATAATGGTGAATTATTTTACGGCTCTACTGATGCCAAACGCCTGTATGAGAAAAGGGCAGAGTTCTTTGAGAAAAATACCACCTATACCAATGAGTTTTTTCTGAGTTTCACTAAGCTTGGCTGCAACCTTGAGACAGCTGACATTGAGTCTGTGTTTCGTGGCGACAGTCACTTGCCCCAGAGATTTTTAAATACGGTTAAGACCTTTAATCAGGAGTCTAAAAGCTTTATTGACGGCTTCTCTTCCTTCTGTGAGATAGAGGAGCTTGGTCTTAAAGAGAAAGCTGTGTCCTTAGAGAACTCTTATTTATGTTCCACTCTGGCAGCTAAGAGTAACCTCACTCATGAGACGGTTAATTATCTTTTGAACTGTATAAAAGGAGTAAAGACAGAACTTTCCTGCCCTAAAAAAGCAGCGCTTTTGGATCTTATGCTTTCTTCTGATGATTTTATTCCGGGAAACTGTCCAAAGCTTGGGGATAGATATATTGCTGTCATAAGTATTGACGGCTTTCCTCTGGTTTCTGATTTTGGAATGCTAAGAGCCTTATGCGCACTGCCTTTTGAGTTTCGTTTTTCAAACCGTTTTATTTCCTACTCAAAAGTTGAGTCCTCGCTTAAGCTTGCTCTTTTACGACGTCTGTGGATTCAGAAGCGTAAATCTTTTTTATCTATGCTCTCATCCTCTTCTGATTCAGCTGTGGACAGAGATGCCGAGGAGATGGTGGAGAATGTGGATGAAGCTCGTAAATCCATGTCTCAAAAGGCGGATAATTTCGGAGCTCTATCGTCTACGGTGATCATCTTTGATGAATCAGTTAAAGCACTAGAGGAGAAGGCCCGACAATGTCTTAAGCTTTTTGAATCTTTAGGCTTTGTTGGCAGAGTTGAGTCTTTAAATGCTACGGATGCATACCTTGGCTCACTGCCTGGCCACAGTATCGAAAACTTAAGACGTGCCATGGTTTCTTCTGAGGTTGTGGCAGATCTTCTGCCTCTGCACAAAAACTACAGTGGGGAGAAAGTCTCTCCTAATCCTAATTACGGTGAGAATGCTCCTTATCTCATGAAGGTTGTTTCTAAAGCTCAGGAGCCTGCTTACCTTAATCTGCATGTAAAAGATCTTGCCAACTGCCTGGTGGTCGGACCTCCCGGCTGTGGTAAATCTGTATTTTTAGGGGCCACTATTTTAAGCCTTTTAAAATATGACGGCATGAAGATTTTTGCTTTTGACAAGGGCCAGTCTTTCTATGCCTTAAGCCGTTTTTTAAAGGGAAATCACCTGAGTCTGGAAGAGGCCTCATCTCACAGGTTCTGTCCTCTACTGGATCTTTCCTCTCCATCAAAGATAAGTTCGGGAGCTTTGTTTGTGGAGAAACTGTATGAGTACAACGGGAAAACTCTAACTGACGGGGAGCGACAGCTTGTCTTCAGAACGGTTGAACTTTTATCGCAGCAGTCTGAACAGAGACATTCTCTGACGGATTTTTACAATCTGTTAAATAATAACGAGCTCAAGCTTAGCCTTCGTAATTACCTTGTTTCGGTAAATCCTGACAGCCCTCTGGATGGTACGGACAATCCGGACCTCAATTCTGCTCTGACAGTTTTTGAGTGTGGAAGTTTTTTTGAGCACGGCAATAGAAATCTCTATCCGGTTCTAGACTGCATCTTCAGTTTAATCAATTCAGAGATCCAGAAGGTAAAAAGCTCAGCCATCATTATTGATGAGGCCTGGCTGATGCTATCTAACAGCTATTTCTGTAAGCAGCTTCTTTCCTGGATTAAAACCGTGAGAAAGCACAATACCGTGGTTATTCTTGCGACTCAGTCGGTAAATGACTTTGCCCGCTCAAAGCTGCTTGAGGATATTCTTGACTGCGTTAAGACCAGAATCTATCTGCCAAATGCGGATATTAAAAGTCCTGCTCTTACGGAGCTTTACTCAAGACTTGGCCTTAATGCGCCGCAGCGAGAGGAAATTTTTAAGGGTATACCTAAAAAAGATCTTTTTTTACAGAAGGACGGGAATTTTATGCAGTTTAATCTGGCTATATCAGAAAGCGAGCTTAAGCTTCTGTCCTTTGTGGCTAAGGACAGAGAAAAGCTCGATATGCGATTTAACAGTGAGGGAGGTGATTTTATATGGGAACTCTAAGATCTTTATTTAAGAGAAAGGAGCATAGGAACTCCGTAACTCTGTATACCTTTGCCTCATCTGGTTACATGAGAAATGTTCTTCCGCTGATTATGGGGTTAGGTGGTATAGCGCTTGGTTTTGTATCGCTTGGTTATCTTCTGCTGCTGCATAAAGAGCCTCAGGTTATCCCCTATATAGTCACAGTAGATAAACAGGGCAGTGTTATTGCATCAGATAGACTTCAGAGTTCAAAGGAAATTCCCGAAACAGCCCTGGCCGCTTTTATGTGTGACTTTATAGAAAAAGCATTCTCTATGTGTCAGGACAGCTCTCTTCAGAGAGAGTATATCCGCAAGGTTTATTCCATGGTGGATCTGGAAAGTCAGGCCCGTCGCTATCTTGATGGCTTTTATAACGATTCGGAGATGTTCAGATCTGGAGGTAACCTTCTTGCAGATGTAAAAATCGATAGCGTCTCACGACTTTCAGATAACAGCTTTCAGGTGGACTATTCTGTTATAACCCAGAGATTAGAGGAGATAACAGAAAAGCACTTCAAGTCCGTTTTAAGCTATAGAATCGGCAGCATCAGCTTTGATAATGTGGAGGAGATAAGACTTAATCCTCTTTCAGTTCTGATCTATGAGATTAGAACCTCAAGAAAACTTGTTAAGGAGATGAACCATGAATAAACAGAATGTGCTTCTGCTTTCTCTTTGCTTCTCCTTTGCCGGTATTGCCTCGGATGGCAGTGAATATGGTGGTGAAATGTCTTATCTTGATGAGCGTGATCTTAACACCATACAGAAACTTGAGGCTTTGGACAGAAGACAGGTTTCAGCTCAGGCTGTCTTGCCAGGACAGGTAATATTTACCTATGGCAGCGGAATTCCTACCGTGGTCTGTGCTTTGTTTGAAATAACGGATATCTCCATGGAAAAAGGCGAGCGCGTTTTTACCGTTCAGCTTGGAGATTCTACCCGCTGGCTTATTGACAGCGCCGTCTCCGGCAGCGGAGCTGACAGAACCGAGCATATTGTGGTCAAAGCTTTGGATAACGGACTTAAAACCTCCCTTATCATAGCCACCAATCGCCGTACCTATCATATTGCTCTGAAATCATCACAGAAGGATTTTATGCCGGCGGTAAGCTTCAATTATCCTGGTCATAGTCTGAAACTTAATCCTTCCCAGTATGAAGACTCAAGATCAGCTCAGCGCTTTGACTATTCTCTTGCTGACAATAGGGAGTCATCACCTGGTATTTCTACAGTCTCCTATCAGTATGGAACAAATGAAAACAGCAGAACAGAAGGGGGGAGTTCCCCAAAAGGCCGCAACTACTCCTATTCTGTAGAGGGAGATGATTCGCTTCTTCCTCTAAACGCCTTTGATGATGGGGTGAATACCTATATACAGCTACCATCTGAATTTCAGCGCAATGATCTGCCTACAGTCTTCAGAGTTACCAGTGACGGGCTTCCTCTGTTAGGAGATGAGAAAACAGCTCTTTTAAACTTCCGTGTTGAGGGACATACCTTTGTAATCGACGGTGTCTATGAGCATCTGCGTATTGTCAGTGGCTCTGATGACAAGTCCGTGTGTGCTGATATTGTAAGGGAGGTCTAGTGTATGTTTGACAGAATCAGAACAGGTCCTTTATCCAAAAAATGGGGCTATCTCATTACTATCGGAGCTGCTGCCTGTATCCTTATGATAGTAATGTCGGGTTATATCATTAAATCTCAGAATAAGAGCGCGGTTAAGTCTGGGGAGAAACTGTACAGTGTAGAGACCAACCTTAAATATGCTGATAAGGTAGCATCGGGGATCGCAAGAAATCTGTCTTCAAAAGATGATAGGGAAAAGAGTAAACACGATACTGAACCATCAAAATATGATGCAAAGGAGGTATTCTCCGATAATTTAAAGGAAACTGATGTCTCAGTTTCAACGTCACTGACGCCAAAACAGAAGAATGTCCCTTCACCTGAGCAAAGCATGGATACGGAGGATTATCTTAAGGAATACATAAAGTACAGGGAGAAGGGTAATCTTTTAGACAGAACCTCAAAAGCAGAGGATTATTCCTACACAGCAGAGGCTTCTGCAGAAAGGATAAAAGAGAGAAAACCTAAGGAGAATGAACTCAATCTTAACCGTGCTGCAGAATATCGT
>Ga0256407_10010965_pt1 | contig 12641 bp, 1 predicted proteins | sample RumenRJG_04DNA_FD_193489 | JGI IMG/M metagenome (GOLD analysis project Ga0256407, IMG submission 193489) | Bovine rumen microbial communities from Lethbridge, Alberta, Canada - RJG_04 | ecosystem: Host-associated > Mammals > Digestive system > Stomach > Rumen | place: Canada: Alberta | collected... | reverse complement strand
TCCACAATCCCAAATCCACAATCCCCAATCCCCAATCCCCAATCCCCAATGATAATTATAATTAATATATTTCTTTTTTAATAATATATAATATATAATAATAAATATATAAATAATAATATATTATATATATAAAATTTATAAAATTTTTATTAAGGAGACATGCATCTATAATTTCTCATTTTATTTAAAAATTCTCCTAGAATTCTCAGACAATTATTATTTCTTCTTACAGAAAAGCAATATGCATTTATAGCTTCAGTAATTAATTCGAAAATAAGAAATTCAAAAGAAAAGCATAGAATTAAACAAAGATAAAAAGCAGAATTTTGATATTTCCAAACAACAGTAAATCCGAAAGTAACATAATAAGTAACACCCCAAATAATAATGCATAGAATATATCCAATGAAAGCTTTATATCCTTGTGTTAGACTCATTTCATTCCATTCTTTTAATATAATTAAATTACCATTTTCTTTTACTAAATGAAGTAATCTTCGATATTTAACAGGAGGAAAAGTAAAGAAGAATGCAAGTAAATAAAGAGTTATATCAGTTGCAAATGAAGATATTAAAGAAAATATAAGAATCAAACCTACTTCAGATATTGTTACTTTTTCATAAGCTGTTAAAAATATTGAAATAAATAATGATATAAGTGCTATTTCTGTAAATAATAATGTAAGTTTTTTCCATCTTGGATGAAATATAGATATATTAAATAAAGCATTTATAAAAATATTTCTTGAACAGAAATTAATATTAAAAAATTCACTTGAAGTTAAATTTAAATCAACATAATCTTGCATTTCTTTTATTCTTTGTTCGGTTTTGTCCTCAAATTCTTCCTCTAATTCATTTATATTTTTTCTTTTTAAATTTTCTTTTGTCATTTGTATTCTTGTTCTTGTTTTTCTATCCAATCTTTGAGGTTTCATTATATTACTATCATTATAAAAAAAATTATTAAATCTTTTTGATATTTTACTCTTATTTAAATCATTATTATTATCTTCATTATCATTAAAATCCTGTTTTTCACTATTTAATTCACTTAATTGACTATCTCTTTTTTTAAATAAATTAAGCATATCCATATTTAATTCGTTATTTATTATTTCTTCTCCTGTAGTCATAGCTCCATCAAATCCTCTTGGACCATTATATACTTTTTTTCTTCCACTAAAATAACTTGGATCATATCCACGTCCTAAATTATTTGGTATTGTTTTTTTAATTAAATCTTCTTTATCTTTCCTATAATGTGAATTAACTCTAACAATTTCTTCTTTAATGAAATCTAATACGGTTTCCATATCTGTATATTTTCTATCATAACAAGCTAAGAATACAACTAAAAGCGCATAAAGACCAAAAAACACTAATAAAATAAGACTTCCTCTTGATTCGATAAAATTAGGAGGATATTTAAATATTTGTGTCCTAAATAAATAATAGAATCTTCCACTATCTGTAAAAGTAGCATTATTTGGTATAATAAAAGCAGTAAATTTACATAAATGTGAAGAACTAAATACAATATAATTAGTATCATTAGTGAAATTTATATTTTTAATACCATCATATTGAAATTGGGAATTTAATTCATTAAAATAATTTGGTGATATATTAAATAATCTATTATATTTTAATATTCTTTGTTCTACAGTATCATCAGTAACTATACCTTCTGGTGTGATATATATTCTATCTCTAAAAATAGGATCATCAGGTGAATAATATTGATTAGGATCATATAAATGTTTTTGTCTATTAAATTCAGATAAATAAGGAGTATTAGTAAAAGGGAGATTAAATATTATAGCATTTTCATTAAAGCAATCTTGAATAGTTACTTCTTTACCTGTTGTTATATCATAAAATATTAAATTAACTAAAGGTGCTATATTTTGTAATAAAAGCGAATTATCATAAGCAAAAGGGAAAAAATAAAATTCAGTATATATTAAATATCTTTGGTAAAAAGGATTTGATAGTTTTTGAACTTCTATATAATTTAAACATTTCATAAATTTAATATTTGCTCTATAGTTACTTCTTCTTTCAGCAAAGAAACTATCATCATCAAAAGTAGGTGTTAATGGTATTATTGCGTAATAGAAATTACTTTTTTCATAAATAAATTTTTGATTTGAATTATCATATAAAGTTGCTATATATTTACCTAATACCATTAATTTATTTTGTATATAATTAAAACCATTTTTAAATTCTTTTTGTTCATCATAAGATAAAGTTATATTTATATAAGGTAAACCTGTTTCATTTACTTTTTTTAATCTTAATTGTTCTAATCGCATTAATTCATAAGAGAAATAAAAATCAATTAAATCTATATATTCCGCTGTATTATTATATATTGATTCAGGAAATAAATTCATAGCTAATTCCAAAAATGTATCTAATTTAACAGAGAAGAAAGTTTCATCATTAATAAATTGACTTGCACCAAAAAATAAATTATGAAAAACTTTAAATTGATAATAATTTAATGTATTTTGTAAATCTTCTAAAGTTTTATCAAATAAATTGAAATAATAACTTTGAAGTGTATCATATCCAGCTGCATCTAATTGACAATTTCTTCCTAAGAAACCAGATTGACAAAAGCACATAATAAAATAATCAGTAAATGTGCAAATTCCTCTTTTACTTCTATTACAAAAATCTGTGGTACATCTTGGATCTTTCTTTGTTACTAAAGTACCATCTAATAAAGGTTGAAATTCAGTTTGAAATCTTGCAGGTTGAACTGTCTTATATAAATCAAGACCTAAACTCATTAAATATTGACTTCTAAAATAGCAAATTAAATCGGTTCTTTCTTCTGGTAAAAAATATCCAAGAACTGCTTTATCTAAACCATATGTCTCATTTATTAAAGAATTTGCTAAAACAACTTCTTTAGATACTAATATAGAAGCATTATAATTATCTCTTATTTCACAATATATTATTATATTTACTTTTGGATCTTGATATTGCATTGTTGTAAAATTTGATGTTACTTCATTTAAATGTGACCATCCTCTTAATTCTTGAACAATTGCTGTTCCTTTTTCTATTGCATAAAATTTATATTCTAATTGATCAGTAGTATCATCTACCCAATTTAAACTAGATATAAGAAAAGTTGTTGTATTATATAAACCTATTTCAGGAACTACATTTAAAGTTCCATTTGTTGGATAAGAATTCATTGTTAAAACAAAAGGAACAACAACTACAACTGTTTTTTCTGGTTCTCTTTCATTTTCTGATATTATTTTTAAATTTACTGCATATTTTTTACCTAATTCAAAAAAGGTTTTATCTATAGAAGTATTTAATTTTGTTATATCACCATTAAATGGAGTATCAAAAGGAAATATCATACTTGTATCATTATTTTCTTTTCTTGTTCTTGTTGCATCAAAATGCCATTCAGTTACATAATTCTTTGATGTATAAAGAGTAACTTCAGCAATTAAATAATCAAAAGTAAAAACATCAATAGGAACTCCTTCTTGAACATTAACTAATTCAGCATCTGCATCAAATACTACACATAAATTTGGTGTTTTTGGACTTGGAGTTAAACCATAATCTTGACATATTAAAATACAAATATGCAAATCAGGAACATAATTAAGAGTATCAGAACAAGAAGTACATTCATTATATAATGGACCAGTACAAGTATAACATGTAATATCACAAATTCTACATTCATTAATATCATCTCTAGGATAATATCCAATAGGACATTCACTAACACATGTACCATCAACTGGATTTAAATATATTTCTGTTTCAAGACATGTTGCACAATTATCTAAAGCATCTCCTGGTATTTCACAATGAGTTGAAGCAGGAATAATACAATCATCTTTAGCTTCTATATATACCATACTTTCTTCGCATAAAACTAATTCAGAATAAAGTCCACTATTATCTGGATCTACCCAATTATATCCAATAAAAGTATTTCTCCTATATGCTAATGTTATTCTAGGTATAAATATATTAGTATCTTCCATCATTTCATTTATTATTGTATAAGTTTTTCTATCTTTAACATTTTCATATTCACTTAATTTAAATTCATTTCTAAAGAATGATATAAGTCCTGGAAATATTCCTGATGTTTTTAATTCATCTACTGAATAATATCCATATGTTTTTAAATCTATACGAGATGTATCTATATAATGAAAATTATATTGTTGCCATAGTTTCATTTCTCTTAGAAATAGAAATCCAAATGATTCTGGATTTAAATCATTATTTTTAATAATTAAATTTGAATATTCTCCTCTTCTATCTATTGGAATATCTGTTGTAAGTAATTCATTTTCTATTGAATTAAAAAAATAAGAATGTTTATGTGATATAAATTCAGAACCACATCTTAATATATTCCATTTATATGGAGTTACACTTATTTCAATATATTCTTCATTATATCTAAGTTCATTTTTTAAATCCCATAATGCATAACATCTAGCATATATTGAATCATTTGAAGTATATATTAATATTCTATTATGTTTATTCCATATAATATCAATACCATTAAATTTAACAGTTTTAGTATTATAAATATAAACATAAAACCAGATTTCTAAAGTAGATTCATAAGTAGCACTTGATGGTACTTTTATATCTATATTATTTAAAACAGAAAAATCAATAAAAGGAAGATATTCACAATATGTTCTTCTTGTTACAGGATGTTTTCTATACCAATATAATCCATTAGTCATATCACATGTACATTCTTGAACATCTTGATTATTACATAAAGTTACACAATTATCTAAACAAGTATCACAAGGTTTATCTCTATCACTTAATGAAACATCAAAAAAATAATTTTCACCACTGCAAAATTTATAATCATCAATATATATATTATAATCTTCAACACATTCAACACTTATTAAACTATTAATAGCTAAATATTCTAATTGAATACAAGATGTTTGACCTTTATATAAATCATAATGAATAAAAAGATTTCTTGCATTTGCAGTAGATGATATCATTGTTGCAAAATTATGTTGTATAAATTTATCGTAGATTCTAAAATCAGCAAATAATGCTATTGTTTCATAATGAAGACTTATTGTTTCAATTAAGAATCCAGCATCAGGTATTGAATATCCTTCTACAAATGGAATATCTATTTTATTAACATTTAATAAAATCATATTAGGATAAATATATGTATCAGGAACAGCACTTAAATAATTAGCTACACACATAGGAATCCAAGTTCCTATATATTTATTAAAATTAGTATCTCTAAATGCTAATTTACTTTCAACAACAAAAACTAAATTAGTAGTACTTGTATCAAAAGCTATATAAGAACTTTCTTTAAAAGTAATAATTCTAGCATGAGATAATCCAGATAAAGCAACACCTTCAAATTTCATATAAATACAGAAAGTCCATTGTTTAAATGAAGGTACACCTATATTATCAACTGTTAAAGAAAAAGGTATTACAGTATTACTAGAAGTTGCTGGTATTTTAAGGAAATATCCATTAATAAGAACACATTCTTTATTTATTAATTTATAACCAACATTACATTCATAACAATTCATATAAGAGGAAGAATAACATCTTTTACATCTAGCATGACATTGAGCTGATTCTATATATCCTTTTTTTTCTTCACTTTTATCCATAGATGTAATATAATTATTTAAATTGTTTGCACCCCAATCAAAATTGGTTTCATAATTATAAAATACATTATCATCATTTGATTGAAAATTATTAGTATCTAAATGAGTAACACTAATAGTATCTTTTCCTGATATTATTTCTGTTATTTTATTTAAATCCATATATCTAATAGTTAAAGGATAATATAATATTAAACTTTGTGGTATTTGTTTAAATATACCAACATTAAAATCTTGAATCATTTCTAAAGAAGAACTAAGATATTCCCAAACTCTTATATTTCTATAATAAGCAGAACCCCAATTTATCGAACTTTGATTAGGAACACAATCTCCACTTCCACTTCTTGAACAAAAACTAATATATACTAATTTCATATCAATATTTGTAGATATTCCACTAAAACTTGCAATTGGATTTTTAAGATCAAAATTTAAAAATATATCAACATTTTGCCCTATTGAAGGATGAAGAGTAGTTCTTATAATTATCTTATTCCATTCATAATCACTAATACCAGAAATTTGTGTATTATATGAAGTTGCAACACTTATTTCATAATAAAATAAATTAGTTGTTGTATCTAAATATATAGAATGAGGAGTAGAATAAAGATAATATTCTCTTGGTTGATGAGGATAATCTTTACAATCTGTTAACATATTATCTAATTTAATCCAGAATTCATAATAATATCCATAACTTAATTTTGATTTAGTTTCTTCACTGATAGTTCTATAAAAATTAGGAGAATTATAACATTTTGAAAAAAATAAAGCACTATTTTCATCAAGATCTGATTCAAGACATTGATAAGCTATTCTATAATATCCTCCATTACAAACAAATCCTGTTTTATAATTAGGTAAATTAAAACTTGGACAACTTTGAACATTATCAGGACATAATGAATTACATATTCCTTGATTAGAACCTGCTCCTGGTTGTCTTATAACTAAATTTTCTGAACATCCTGTTTTACATGAAATCTGGTTATTTGTAGAATCATAATCTATATAATAACCACTAGTGCAAGAAAGAGGAGTTTCTTCTTCCATACAATAATATGCTTTTAATTGTTCTAAATCACATAATTCTATTTCGACACATAAATTTTTTTTAGGATCATATCTCATTCTTATTTCTGAACCTATTTCACATAGTGGTAAAAATATAAAATTAGCACTCAATTCAAAAGTACTACCTTCATTGGCAGGTGTTAAACTTGTTGTATATTGATATTTTACATAAGTTGTATCGCCTTTTCTTCTAGATTGAATATAATAATTTAATTTTTTTGTAGATAATTCAAATTCAGCAAAATTAACAAAGAAAAGCATTGATTGCATATTATTGCTATCTAACATAGCTAAATTCATATATCTTAATTGTTTAGAATACCAATAACTTATATAATCTCTAAATAAAGTAATTTGCCTAAAATATATTTTTTTTGTATTAGTAACATTTGTAATTTTTAAAGTAGATAAATATAAACCAGCAGTACTACTCATAAAGAACCTTTGTGGAGCAGAAGAACGAATAACTCCAGATTCACCTCCTCCTATTTGATATAAAATTTCATTTTTTAGATTTATTTCATTTAAAACATTATCATCTATACCATTAATATAAAATTTTCGATTATAATGACTCATACCACATATTACATAAATCCAAGTTCCAGATTCACTAGTTCTATCATCAACTAAAAATACATCTGCAGCATTTAATGCACTACTATATTTATTTATGATATTATCATTACTAATAGAATCAGTATAATATGCTTGAGGAAAACAATATCCCATTAATCTTGTTGTTTTTATAACTGAAATTTGCATATGTAAACTCCAATTGATATGTATTCCTGAACTTAAAGTAGATGAATCTTCAATAAAAATCCAGAAAGCCATAGAATAACTTCCACTATATGCTGTTGGTAAATTATTAAATTGAAAATCTTTCATTTTTGATAAATCTGTAAATTGAACACAACTTCCTAATGTTACATCATAATATTCTCCATTTTCACTACATAATGTTACATGATCATAATATTCTTCATCAATTATATTAGAGCCATAGCCACCTAAATATTTAACTGTAAAACTAAGTTCATCTAAATTTGCATTATCTAATTCATATACTTTAAAATTTTTAAAATAATCATCTCCTTTATGTCCAAGAAATAAAGGATCCCATTCTTGTAATAAATAAGGAAATAATAATTTTGTTTCTATTTTAATTCTACTTAAAAATTCAGCATTAAAATAGGCTTCTCTCCAAAGTCTAATTTGTCTAAAGAATAAATATCCCCAATCATCAAATTGAGTATCATCAGAAATAGTTAAATAAGTAGTTTCTTGATTTGTAACTATATTAGTTGGTTCATTTGTATCTAAATTTGTTTTTTCTAAAATTAAATCATTTTTATTTGTATTTACATTGACATAATATATAGTTCCAGGAAAATCAACAGCACAACTCAGAAAATTCCATTGATTTATTGTTATAATTACTTTATTAGAAATAGAAGATTCTTTATCTTCTGTAGCATATGGTATACAAATAAATTCATAATTATTACTAGAAGAAAGTTGTGTGCCTTTTTTTACTATTAATTTATTATGACCTACCCAAAAGAAAGTAACACCACCAAATCTTCCATTTACATAATTATAAGCATACATCCAAAATTGTAAAGTATATTTTTTTGATGTTTTTGCAGTTGATACTCCTTCTATTTTTATTTTTTCCATTTTTGAAAAATTTATATAATCAAACGCTCTACATGAATTTTTATCATCATTTTTTATTATCATTTGAGAATTATAATTATATACAGCACATGTACAATAAACCCAATTATTACTTTTATCACTACTTCCCATACAAGTATTAAAACATCTTCCTTCAGGACTTCTATTTACTTCTGATAAAGAACAAGCTTGTGTATCAAAAGAATCATTACTATCTGGAACACATTGAAAATCATTTAATGTTGAATCTTTTAAATAAGATGTTAAAAAACAACCTTTATTTGTATTTCCTGGAGGGAAATAACTTGCAACTGGAGTTGGAATAGTAAAAGGAGTTGTTAAAGAATATTTCTCTTTTTCAAAAGCTACAGCTCCTATTAAATAATCATTATAAAATTTGAGATCTTTGACAAGACCAAAAAAATTTCTCCTTATAATAAAAGAGCTCAATTCTAAATCTTTTTCTAAGTTATTTAAATTTATCTTAAAAGATTCATTATTTATTTCAAATTTCATCATTTTAGGAAAATATACTTCATCAGTACTTTTTATTTTCATTTCTTTATGATAAGCAATATTGATAAATGTCCATATTCCTATTTTATCTCTAAAATTTTGATCACCCGCAATTAATTTACCATTATCAAAAAGTCCTAATCCATATGGATAATAAGTTTCATTTTTCATATCTCCAGAAAAAGTAATTTCTAATTTATTTCCAATATTAAATATAGGAATTCCATTATTTTGAGAAAAACCATAAGGTTTAATCCAAAAAGTGACAGTAGATTTATATTTTGATTCCATTTCCATTACTCTTTGTATTTCAGCATTTAAAGTTGAACCTTCTATAATACTTGGAGAACGAAAATAATAATATTCATTTTTTATACATTTTCTACCTTGTAAATAATAACCTGATTTACATTCAAAACAATAACCAACTTCCCAACATCTTTGACAACCTGTTATACAATATTTTTCTTCGCCTGTAACAGAATCAATATATTTTCCAAAATATCCTAAAGAAATAATTCTATCAAATTTAGAAGAATAATTATATTTCCTTAAATTATATACTCCACTTTTAACTTGGAATTGAGCTTTACTTTTAGGATCTATTATTTTATTATTTGATATATATTCATTTTTCATTGGAAAAAAATATATAATAGATGAAATTCTATCAGTATAACTTGGAAAATTTTGGTCATATTGTTCAATTTCAAAAGGAGATGCAATATCAGCATTCCAAATTCTCATATTTTTATAATATCCTGTTGTCCAATGTATTCTATTCTGTTTATCATCCATACAAGAATGTTCACAAAAAGTAATATAAGATAATTGACCTAAATCTTTATAATAAACATCAGTTAATCTTTGTCCTTTTTCCATATTATGATTTACATATATTATTTTTTTATAATATTGTAAATCTTTTTCATATTTTGTAAAAAAAATGAATTTATTCCATTCTTTGGCTTGATAACCTTCTAAAGGTACATCATTAGTATTACCTGCATCAAATATCACAGGGGGAGTAGTTTGTGTTCCTAAAAAATATCCATTATAAGAATTTGAATGAAAAAAATAATTTTTATCATATGTTTGATATTGTAATATTCTTTCATCTATAGCATTTAAAAAAAAATCAGGATAATACCAAAATTCGATGATATAAGATTGAAGAGGGGGTTCTATTTCTAAATCCATTTGACCTGAATTATAAAAACCACTGAATTGTAAATAATAATCTACTTGATTATCTTCGCATCTATAAAATAAATTATAACCATTAATATTATTTAAACAAAAGCCACCATTATAATCTAATCTTTCTTTATTTAAATGATCATTATCACATACCATTGAAGGAGAACAAAGATAATCACAATATCCACTTACATCTGAAACTCCTTCAAAAGGAATTCTGTTATAATTTATGCATTTATCAGTACATTCATTTATTTCCCAATTCAAAAATTTTTCACAACTTAAAGCTTCGTTGTCATCATATACATATATTTGTTCTTTTCTTTTTATCAAATCTTTTAATTCATCTTTAATTAAATCAATTTCTTTATAAGCTTTATTAGGTGGAGGCAATTCTAATTTTTTAAAATTAAGAGGTGGAGAAAAATCCTCTTTTTTATTTTTAGCAAAATTTAATAAAATATCTTCTTCAAATCCTCCATATTGATAACCTTTTATTTTAAATTCAGTTCCATAATATAAATGATCAAAAGGAATTTGATATAAAATTTCGTTGAAATCTTTTAAGCCAATGAAATTAAAATACATATATTGCATATGAGAAGGAATATATTCTTTAAATAAAACAAAATTTTTCATATAGATTTTACTTCCAGAAGTACCCCAATTTTTAAATTGTAAAGTTAAATAATCTCCATCATTGATAATATGTCTAAAATATTGATCATTTTCTACATTAGGATATAAAGTTTCATGTTTTAAAGCTGATTCTTTTATATATTTTTCTCCATTTATTACTGTTTTTAAATAGAATAATCCATGATCAAAACTTTCAGCACATGTAACATGAAACCAATGTCCATCTATATTATAATCATCATCTCCTTGCATATATGCTTTTTGTTCTTGAGAAGGAACTTCTTCTATAATATAATATCCTTCTTCTTTTTGTGATTCATATTCATTAGATAAAGTAATATCAGAAGTACAATGTCTAAAAATATCTTCAAAAGGATGACAATAAACTCTAACAACTTTATTTCCGGGTATTAATGAAACTACTAATCTATCTTTTAATACAACATGAAATATACTCCCATAATTTGTTGCCGAATAAAATGTATTAGCAAAAAATACCCAGAAACCCATAGTTTCTCTATCATTAAAATCATTACCATCTGGTAGTATATTTATTTCAAAATTTTCGAATTGACTAATTTCAACATATCCCATTTCACATACACCTCTATCTGGTTGTTGTGAAACACTTAATGAATTACATTTAGTACAATAATTATTTGCATTTGATTCAGAAATATCTACACTACATCTTAAACAAGAAGAATGACATTTGAGACATAAATTACCTAGACATAAATGACCTTCAAAACAATCATCATCTTCTTTACATGTATTGAGCCCATTTTTACTTCTTATAAAATATGTTTTATATTCTTCTCCTGTTTTAATACTTTGATCTATTATTGTCGTCTTATAATTTGATAAAACAAAATTATTACTATTATCTGACACAATTTGCAAAAATAAATTAAGTGGTTCTTTTAATTTTAATACTTTAAGTTTATTATTATTTTTGCAAAAAAATTCTGTTTCAACTTCATTTCCATATGTTGCACTATTTTTAGGAGTTATTTCAATTTCTATAATATCATATTCATTTTGAGTTAAATCTATACTGCATATATTACCTAAATTTATGTTATTATCTAAAAGATTTATGTCAACTTTTGTGTTTCCTATTGTACATATTATAGGTAATTTATAAGTTATAGTAAAATATTTATTATGAAATAATTGAAAAGGAGAAGGACATATTATATTATTTCCTATCATAGTATTTTGATATAATTTAGTCTCTTCTAATTTATTTTTTCCGCTTCTTGTACTATCTATTATTCGAATAGGTTTTCCTTCAATATCTAGAAAAAAACTGTTTCTATCATTATCATTATAAATAATAGGAGAACCTCCATTATTTTCGCATTTCACAGGGTGATATGTTATTCCATATTTAGGACTTATATAATCAATATTTGAATCAGAGAAATATCCAATTGAGTAATAAAATCTTTCATAAGTTACTCCATCAACTTGGGAAGTTGTAAAAATTTCATCATCATGTTCATAATGATCAGGGAATATTGTTATTCCTGCATTAATCATACTATTTGATATTATAAGATATAAAATCAATATTTTTTTAGTAAATATCAAAAATTGGCTTAATTGATTTATTGATTTCATTTTTTATTTTTTTAAATGTTTTATAGTGATAAATTTATTTTAATATCAAATTAATTTTTTAAGTTTTTAATATATTTTAGAAATAATTTATATTTTTGAAAAATTGGGGATTGGGGATTGGGGATTGGGGATTGGGGATTGGGGATTGGGCCCAATCCCCAATCCCCAATCCCCAATCCCCAATCCCCCATCCCC
>Ga0256407_10010964_pt1 | contig 12642 bp, 5 predicted proteins | sample RumenRJG_04DNA_FD_193489 | JGI IMG/M metagenome (GOLD analysis project Ga0256407, IMG submission 193489) | Bovine rumen microbial communities from Lethbridge, Alberta, Canada - RJG_04 | ecosystem: Host-associated > Mammals > Digestive system > Stomach > Rumen | place: Canada: Alberta | collected... | reverse complement strand
CTTCGGCGAGAAGAAGGAGTTCACGATCGTGACAAACCGCGCATGGACCCGCACGCGCATTTCGATCCACCTCAGCGGCAAGGAATTTGACCCCACAGCTCCGGTGAAAACGGACGAGGACGAGCCGGAGTTCAACCCGCTGCTGCCTCTGACAGCCATCGGTCTGTTCCCGCAGTACTCCTACCGCAACGGCGTGAACCGGCTGACGTTGGAGCTCCTGCGTCCATACAAGTATCCCGTTCTCAACGTGCTCTCGCCGCTGCTGATCGGGCTTGTGTTGGGTCTGCTGGGCCGTTTTCTTCTCCCCGGCGCGGTGCGTGACTTTGTGACCGGCACGCTGGTCGATCCGATCCGCAGCGGGTTCTATCGGATGATGAACGCCGTCGCCTCGCCGGTTATCTTCCTCTCAATGCTCTGGTCGATCTGCGGCACGGGCAACGCACTGAAGATTGCCAAGGCCAGCCGAAAAACGATCTTCAACTTCCTGACCGCCAGTATCGTGTTCGGCATTCAGGCGCTGCTGCTCGGAACGCTGTTCTTTGGGCTGCACCCCACCCTGGGCGCGTCCGTCCGTGCGGAGATCTACGGCATTGTCACCACGATCTTCGATCTGGTGCCCGACAATATTTTTACACCCACGATCACCTCCCGTGCTGAGCAGCTCATCATTCTCGGTTTTATCATCGGGAACATGCTGCTGGTGATGGGGTCTAAAGCCCATCGGATCATTGAGTTGGTGGACGAGGCGAACAACCTCGGCAATCTTGCGGTGGAGTGGGTCAGCCGCGTGACCCCGGCGTTCATCGCCATGATGGTCACCGTGGAGCTCTGGGGCACGGCAAATCAGGCTCTGTTGCGCCTGCTCCCGCCCGCGGCCGCGTTTTTTATCACCATGCTGGCGTTTTTGCTCATTGACGTCGCTCGGACGAGTTTTCGGAATCACGTTCCGTTTTCGGTGTTGGTCAAAAAGCTGATACCGTCGTATTGGATCGCGATGCGCAACGCCTCCGTCAGTGCCAGCTACGGTGCGAGCGAGGCCTGCTGCATCCGTAAGCTGGGCGTCCCCTCCGAATTAGCGAGCTATGCGCTGCCTCGTGGATTGTCGATCTTCGTGCCGGCGAGCATCTTCGAGATGGCGTTTTTTGCGCTGTACATCGCAAAATATGATGGAATAGCAGTTTCATCCTCATGGTTCCTCAAGGCTCTGATCATGGTGGTGAGTGTCTCGGTGGCGACGCCGCCTGTGACGGGCATCAGTGTGCTGAACTTTTTTTGCTTGCTTTCGGCTTTGAACATCTCAAACGAGGTGTTGACCGCCTTTCTCGTGATCGACACGCTGATGAGTTTCTTCATTCCGCCGGTCAATCAGCTGATGCTGCAGCTGTACCTTGTCCACGACGCGAACCGTCAGGGTGTATTGAACACCGAAGTTCTTCAAAGTGAATAGACCGCAAAACGTCCCGATGACGGCAAGCAGATATTCTATACTTAGGGAAGCGCTGAATAAATCCCCGCGCACGTCTTGACGGCATCTTTTCCGTCTTGACTGCACCGAAAATCCTTGAAATACGTCAGTATTCCTGCGGCTTTTTGGCTTGCCAGACGAAAAATCTGCTCGCCAATCCGCACACGTTGATTTAATCAGCGCTTCCTTAGATTTGTTCAGTACGTTATCATAAGCAAAACGATGCCGATTCGGCAGGACAAGATGGGGGATACCTGTTTTGAAAGAGATACTCAGGGCAAAGCAACTGCGCAAGCAGTTCGTCACCGGCGAAGTGGTGGTCAACGCGCTCTCCGGGGTGGACTTTTCCATCAACGAGGGCGAGCTGGTGGTGGTGCTGGGGCCGTCCGGCTCCGGCAAGAGCACCATGCTCAATATCATCGGCGGCATTGAGACCATCACCTCCGGCGAGCTGTACTATCAGGACGTGGCGGTACACACGTTGGATAACGCGGGACTGACGGAGTACCGCCGCAAATACGTGGGCTTCGTGTTCCAGTTCTACAACCTGATGCCGAATCTGACCGCGCTGGAAAACATCCAGTTGGCAGGAGAGCTGTCGGCCGATCCGCTGGACGCGAAGGAACTGCTCGACGGCGTGGGACTCACCGACCGCGCGGGAAATTTCCCGGCCATGATGTCCGGCGGACAGCAGCAGCGCGTCGCCATCGCCCGCGCGCTGTGCAAGAACCCCGACCTGCTGCTGTGCGACGAGCCGACGGGTGCGCTGGACACCAAGACCGGCGTGGACGTGATGCGCCTGCTGACCTCATTCAACCGGAAATACCGCAAGACCATCCTCATCGTGACGCACAATCCCACCATCGCGCAGGTGGCGGATAAGGTGTACTACTTCCGCGACGGACGCATCGAGCGCGTGGTGGTCAATGAAAAGCCCCTGTCCGTGGACGAGGTGGAGTGGTAGATGAAATACTACGGAAAAAACATATTCCGCACCGTCCTCAAAAACCGCGGGTCTTACATCGGCGCCATCGCCATCATCTCCATCGGCGTACTGGTCTACATCGCCATGACAGAGTTTTTGAACAATCTGGAGGGGGCGCTGGATGACTACTGCGAGCGGAACGTCTTTGCCGACGTGTTCGCCGTGGCGGAGAGCGTGCCGCGGGGCAGGCTGGACGATCTGCTGGACATCGAGGGTGTCGAGGCGGTGTTCGGACGCCTGGAGGGCGACGCCCGATTGTTGCGCGATGACAGCACGGAGATCGTGACACTGCACTTGATGGGCTGGAGCGCGGACGATTCCATGAACCTGCTCACGCTGCGCCCTGAACCGGATGATATGTCGGAGGAGGAACTTTACGTCGGCGCGAACATGGCGGACGCCTACGGCTTTGCGCCGGGGGACACGCTGACGCTGGTGGCGAACAGCCGCACACGGCGCTATACCTACGCGGGCAAGGCGCACTCGCCGGAGGCGATGTATCTGCTGGCGGACGAGTCCGCCGCCGCGCCGGACAACGCGATCTACGACATCGGCGCCATGCGCGCCGACGCGCTGGAAGCTCTGCTGGGCAAGCGCGGCGTCGTGACGGGCATCGGCATACGCCTCGCGCCGGGCTGGCGGTACGCGCAGGTGAAAAGCGAGTTGGAGCAAAAGCTCCAGCCCTATGGCCTGACCGAACTCTATCCCCGCAAGGATCAGCTCAGCTACGACACACTGACCGAGGAGATCGAGAGCTACGAGATGATCATCGCGCTCCTGCCGACGATATTCATGCTGGTTACTATGTTCATCCTCTACGTCGTGCTCAAGAAGATGGTGGACCAGGACCGTATGCTCATCGGTACCCTCAAGGCCTTCGGCGCCACCAACTGGGAGATCATGTCGCGTTACCTGCTCCAGGGCGTGGTCATCGGCGTCGCGGGCGGGCTGCTGCCCATCCTGCCCGGGGAGATGGCGGGGAAATACCTGTACCTCGACGACGCGAATTACTACGCCATGCCGTATCAGGTCTACCATGTCGATCCCGCAGTCTGGGCGACCGGTATGCTGATCTCCATGGGGACGGCGCTTGCGTCGCTGATGCTGGGCATCCGGGACGTGCTGGGCATCATGCCGGCGGAGAGCATGAAGTCCGCCGCGCCGGATGGCGGAAGTGCCTTCACGCTGCCGCCGTGGCTGGATGGACTGCTCAACCGGCGGCAGAAGATCGGCCTTCGCGCCATCTGCCGCAATCTGCTGCGCAGCTTCATCATCGCGCTTTCCATCGCGATGCCCTTTGCCATGATCTCCGCGTTCAGCTCGTTCAACGACGTGCTGGATCAGACGATCTACGACCAGTTCCTCAAGGCGGAGACCTACGAGCTGCGGGTGCGATTGACAGGCTACGTCAGCGAGGACGCGGCGATGGCGCTTCTTCAGAAGCTGGAGGGGGTACGCGCGGCGGAGACCGCCAGCTCCTACCCGGTGGAGCTCAGGTGCCGCAACCGCAGCGAGGGCGCGGTGCTCTCGGTGATGGCGCCGGATTCCGAGCTGTATCGCATCATGGACATCGACGGGCGGTTCTATGCCCCGCGCGGCGACGGACTAATCCTCAGCGAGGGCTTTGCCAACAAGCTGAACGTGGACGTGGGCGACGTGCTGGAGGTCAGCGGCAGCGGCCTGACGCGGGACGCTCAGACGGTGCAGGTGCCCGTGACGCAGCTGGTGCGCGTGGGCTTCGGCAGCGGCTGTTACCTGTCGCGGGAGGGGTTGGAAACCTTTTTCCGGGTGCGATACCAGCCCAACAGCCTCCTGCTTTGCGCGGAGACGGGACAGTTTACCCACCTCAAGGAGCAGGTGAACCGACTGCGGGGCATCGCGTTGGCGGTGGAGAGCGCCCGAATGCTCCATTACAGCGAGATCATGATGGACACCACGGTGCTGATGCTCAATCTGCTGGCGGTCTTTTCGCTGGTGGCGGGCGTTATCATGATCTACAATATCATCAACATCAGTATGCGTGAGCGGCGCAACGAGTTCGGCACACTGATGGTGCTGGGGATGCGGCGCGGCGAGATCACTGAGATCATCGCCTTTGAGCAGATCATCAACTTCGTTGTGGGCATCGCGCTGGGATACCCGTTCTCGATCCTCAACTGCCGTCTCATCGAGTACGCGGTGGCGACGGACACGCTGTCGGTTGCCATGCGCATTCGTCCGGTGACCTATCTCGGCACGTTTGCCGTTTGCGCCGCCGCTACGGCGTTGTCTGTGTTCTTCGTGATCCGCGGCGTTCTGAATATCCAACTGACGGAAGTTTTGAAAGCGAGGGATTGAGCCTTGAAACTCATGAAAAAAAAGACGTCTCCGGCAAAGCAGAAAATGCTTGTGACGGGAGGGGAGGGAGCATCCGAAAGCCCCGGGAAGGTCAAACGCGCGCACAGAAAACGGCTCATCGCCCTCGCCGCGGTTGTCGTGGTACTGCTGATCGCTCTGGTGGTATGGGGCGGGCCGTTGGAGGTGCAGGCGGAGCAGGTGGCCGCGGCGCCCTTTGACGACACCTTTACCGAGACCGGCATTGTCAAGAGCGGCACGGCGCGGGATCATATAAGCCCTGCCTCCGGTCGTGTGGCCGAGGTCTATGTGCAGAAAAACAGCGCCGTCAAGGCGGGCGATGCGCTGGTGCGCATCGACGCCGCAGAGCTGGAATACGAGCTGCAAAGCCATCGAAACGCGCTGAGCGGCTATCGCGCACAGCTCAGCGAATCCATCCGGAGCCTTCGCGCGGAGCTGGGGACGTTGCAGGCCGAGCGCAGCCAGAGTGTCGCCGGCGACGCGGCGGGACTCTCTCCCGAGGCGTATCTGGAATCGCTCAAGGCGAAGGCTGAGGCGGCGCAGACACAGCTGCAGGTCGCCGAGACGGAGCGTGATACCGCAAGGGCGCTCTACGAGATCGGCGCGGAGTCCCGCGTGGGTGTGGAGGAAGCGGAAAAGGCGTATCTGGAAGCAAAGAGCGAAAGCGACGCGCTGAGCAGCCAGTACGCGGACGCGAGGACGCACCTGTCCGGCGGCGGTACTTATTACGGCGCGCTGAACCAGAGCTATGCCGAGCGCATCCAGGCGACGCTGGCGCAGCTGAACGACTATCTGGCGCTCGCCGCCACCGAAGATCCGGCGGAGGACTACGGCACGTCGAGCCTCGGCGCACAGATGGCGGAGGAGGCGTCCCGTATCCGCCAGCTGGAAGAAAAGCTGGATCGCTGCACGGTGTGCGCCCTGTGCGACGGCATCGTGTCAGACCTCCCCGCGGAGACGCTCTCCGACGTGGCGGAGGGCGAGCTGATCGCCACCGTGCGGGAGAAGGGCGATTTCACGCTGGAAGTGAATGTGCTGACCAGTGAGGAACCCTTCCTGCGTGTGGGCGACGCCGTGACGCTGACCCAGAAGCTCAAGGGCCAGCAGACGCTCTACGAGGGCAGAATCACCGAGATCGGAGGCTACGCGGAAAAGACGCTCTCCGTCATCGGCGCGGAGGAATATCGTGTGCGGGTGGTGGTGACTATCCCGGAGACCGAGGGGCTGAAGGAGGGCTACGAGCTGGAAGCCCGCTTCACCACCTATCACAGCGACGCGGCGCTGACCGTACCAAACAGCGCGCTGTTCAAGGCGGACGGTCACGACTGCGTGTTCGTGATCTCCGGCATGACAGCGAAGCGGCGCAGCGTCGAGATCGCGCACAAGGCGTCGATCCGCACGGAGCTTGCCGCCGGCATCTCCGCCGGCGAGCGGATCGTGGCAGACGCGAACGTGGAGGATCTTGAGGATGGCACGATCGTCCTCACCTCCGGTGACTGAGACTGCGCTCAGCGGAATGCAGACCTTGAGAAGGGAATACATCGGAGTATGCGTTTGAGCGGCACAGCTTGCATTTCCCGGGAAAATGTGGTATAAGGATAGGCTGTAACATGATAACCGGGAGGCTGCGCGATGGCAGAGCAAACTCCAAACAAATATAACGACCGGCAGGGGCCGGCCGTCTACGGCGCGGCGTATCACGGGCCGCACCGCCGCAGCACCGACCTGCCCGAAAAGCCGGGGCTGCACGAAAAGGGTTCCGTTCGCCTGCAAACCATCAACGCTATCATCATCGCACTGGCCAGCGTCACGTCACTGGTGCTGCTGGCACTGATCCAGCGCAAGCAGGCGTTTATCGAGCGGGTGCTGGACGCGGACAGCGCGGAGCTGGCGATTCTTCGTCAGATGATGCAGCGCCAGCAGATCCTCACCGGGATTTTGCTGCTGATCGTTGTGGTCGAGATCATTTCGGTGGTGGGGCTGATCCTGCTGCCCGTGGAGGAGTATATCGTTCATATCCACGAGAATAAGATGCTGCCGCTGCGCGGCTCCTATGAGCTGCGCTACCTCGCCAAGGCGTATAACGCCATGTTCGAGGAGAACCAGCTGCGCAACGAGGAGCTGCGCTACAAGGTGGAGCATGACGCGCTGACGGGGCTTTACAACCGCGGCGCGTATGAGAAGCTGCTCGAGGAACACGGTCAGCAGGGCGACATCGCGCTGCTGTGGATCGATGTGGACAAGTTCAAGGGCATCAACGATACCTACGGCCACGACGTCGGCGACAAGATTTTGCAAAAGGTCGCGCATCAGCTGGCGGGAGGCTTCCGTGTTTCGGACTACGCCTGCCGCACCGGCGGCGACGAGTTCGCGGTCATCATGACCGACGTGGTGCCGGAGCAGCAGCAGGTGGTGCTGAGCAGGATCGAAGCCGTGCAGGCGGGCCTGCGGGACGTTTCGGACGACCTGCCGGCGGTGACGCTGAGCATCGGCGTCGCGTTCAGCAAACAGCGCCGGGAGGGCGAACTGCTCTTCAAGATGGCGGACAAGGCGCTCTACCGGGTCAAGGAGGCCGGGCGCAACGGCTGCGCGTTCTTCAACGACGAGGATCGCGACCGGGAAACAGAATAGCGAGAAAGGCCGCCGGGGTGTTCCGGCGGTTTTTTGTGCATTATGGAGGCGATTTGGCGCGGCGCGGAGCAAATGATGTGCAAAAAGGGGCTTGCAAAATCGCGAAAGGAGTTGTATAATCCCGACTTGTGCAAATCTACTTTAGGCATTTAAAGGAGAAAATCGTATGGAAAGAGAAAGACTTGGAAGCCGTCTGGGCTTTATTCTGCTCTCGGCGGGTTGCGCCATCGGCTGCGGCAACGTGTGGAAATTTCCGTGGATGACGGGTCAGTTCGGCGGCGGCGGCTTCGTGCTGGTGTATATCATCTGCCTGCTGGTGCTGGGTCTGCCGGTCATGACCATGGAGTTCACCGTGGGCCGCGCTGCCCAGAAAAGCCCGGTCAAGATGTATCAGGCGCTGGAAAAGCCCGGCCAGAAATGGGGCATCATGGGCTATGTCTCCCTGATCGGCAACGTCGCTTTGATGGCCTTCTACACCGTCGTGTGCGGCTGGATCATCAACTACTTCTGCAAGTTCCTGATCGGACAGAACGAGGGCCTCGGTTTTGTTCCCATGATCACGAACCCGGGCCTGAACGTGACGTTCCTGGCGGTCACCGTCGTCGTCGCGTTCGTGATCCTGAGCTTCAACCTTCAGGGTGGTCTGGAGCGCGTGACGAAGTACATGATGGTGGCGCTGCTGCTCCTGATGCTGGTTCTGGCGGTTCACAGCGTTACGCTCCCCGGCGCGAAGGAGGGCCTCGCGTTCTATCTCGTGCCCGACTTCTCCAAGATCGACGGTTCCGTCATCGTCGGCGCCATGAATCAGGCGTTCTTCACCCTGTCTCTTGGTATCGGCAGCATGGCGATCTTCGGCAGCTACATTGAAAAGGATCACGCGCTGATGGGTGAGTCCGTGAACGTCATCGTGCTCGATACTCTCGTCGCGCTGCTGGCGGGCTTCATCATGTTCCCCGCCTGCTTCACCTACGGCCTTGAGGTCGGCGCCGGCCCGAGCCTGCTGTTCGACACCATGGCGACCGTGTTCAACAACATGGCGGGCGGTCGTTTCTGGGGCACTCTGTTCTTCCTGTTCATGGTCTTTGCCGCCATGTCCACGGTGCTGGCCGTGTGCGAGAACATCCTCGCCATGACCCGCGACCTGTTCGGCTGGAGCCGTCCCAAGGGCAGCCTCATCTGCGGTATCGTCGTGTTCCTGCTGGGTCTGACCACCGCGCTGGGTTACAGCGTGTTCACCTTCCAGCCCTTCGCGGAGGGTTCCGCTTGGCTGGACTTCTGGGATTTCATCGTCTCCACCAACTGCCTGCCCATCGGCAGCCTGGTCTTTGCCCTGTTCTGCTGCAATAACTTCGGCTGGGGCTGGGACAACTTCGTGAAGGAAGCCAACACCGGCAAGGGTCTCAAGGTGCAGCCGTGGATGAAGCCGATCTTCCGCTTCTGCGTTCCCGCGATCATCGTGGTGCTCTACGTCTACGGTCTCGCGACCTTCGGCTGGCGCTGAGCGTCGGATCAGAACAATTGCAAAAAGCCCGCGGCTCACGCCGCGGGCTTTTTTGATGCAAAATACCGTAAAAAAGAAAAATCCCCCTTGACAAATCAAGGGAAATCCGGTAAGATAAGACGCTTATATGTGAAAGTGGGGCATTGGCGAAACCTCACCTACTAACGCAATTGTAGCAAATTGCATCGAAAAAAGCAAGCGCTTCGACAATGTTTGTATCAACAAAACCGGGCGTATCGCAAACCAATACCATCTCCCGCCGACTGAGACGGCGGGGGAAGAAAGGCGTGAAGTATTTTATGGCCCACGACAAAATGTACGGCAAGACCCTTCGCAAGAACTTCGCACGGCACGAGGAAGTTATGGAGATGCCGAACCTCCTCGAGCTGCAAAAAACCTCTTACCAGTGGTTCCTGGACTACGGTCTGCGCGAGGTGTTTGCGGATGTGGACGCGATCGCGAACTATGCCGGCAACCTCGAGCTGAGCTTCATCGACTACAAGATGGACGAGCAGCCCAAGTACGATGTTGAGGAGTGCAAGGCGCGCGACGCGACCTATGCCGCTCCGCTGAAGGTCAACGTCCGTCTTTACAACAAGGAGACGGGCGAGATCAAGGAGCAGGAGATCTTCATGGGTGATTTCCCGCTCATGACCCAGTCCGGCACCTTTGTCATCAACGGCGCCGAGCGCGTCGTCGTCTCCCAGATCGTCCGCTCGCCGGGCATCTACTACGGCAAGGAGATCGACCTCAAGACCGACCTGCCCCTGATGACCGCCCAGGCGATCCCTTACCGCGGCGCGTGGCTCGAATATGAGACCGACGCCAGCGAGGTGTTCTGGGTCCGTATCGACAAGAACCGCAAGCTGCCCGTCACCGAGCTGCTGCGCGCCATCGGCCTTCGCACCGACGCGCAGATCAACGAGCTGTTCGGCGACGACGAGCGCGTGGCGGCGACCCTCGAAAAGGACGCCTGCAAGACCTATGAGGAGGCCATGCTGGAGATCTACCGCAAGCTGCGCCCGGGCGAGCCGCCCACGGTGGAGGCCTGCGAGACCCTCATCAACAACCTGTTCTTCGATCCGCGCCGCTATGATCTCAGCATGGTGGGCCGCTACAAGTACAATAAGAAGCTGGCGCTGCGCACCCGTGTCCGCGGGCAGAAGCTGATGTTCCCCGTCGCCGATCCGCGCACGGGCGAGATCCTCTTCGACGCCGGTCATGTCATCACCGGTGAGGACGCCGACGAGATGGATGCCATCGGCGTCAACGACGTCACGCTGGATCTCGACGGCCGTCCGCTGCGCGTGTTCTCCAACCACATGGTGGATCTGAGCCGCTTCGTGGACTTTGACCCGAAGGAGCTGGGCATCAAGGAGCGCGTCAGCGAGAGCGTTCTCAAGGAGCTGCTGGAGCAGTATTCCGGCGAGGATCTCAAGGACGCCGTCCGCGACAATGTGGATCGTCTGGTGCCGAAGCACATCCTGGTGGACGATATTCTCGCCTCCATCAACTATATGAACGCGCTGGCCCGCGGCATCGTGCTCAAGGACGACATCGACCATCTGGGCAACCGCCGCCTGCGCTGCGTGGGCGAGCTGCTGCAAAACCAGTTCCGCATCGGCTTTTCCCGCATGGAGCGCGTCATCCGCGAGCGCATGACCATGCAGGATCTGGACATCGTGACCCCGCAGAGCCTCATCAACATCCGCCCGGTGACCGCGGCGATCAAGGAGTTCTTCGGCTCCTCGCCGCTGAGCCAGTTCATGGATCAGACCAACCCGCTCGCCGAGTTGACCCACAAGCGCCGTCTGTCCGCGCTGGGCCCCGGCGGCCTTTCCCGCGAGCGCGCCAACATGGAAGTCCGAGACGTGCATTACAGCCACTATGGCCGTATGTGCCCGATCGAGACGCCGGAAGGCCCGAACATCGGCCTGATCTCCTATCTCGCGACCTACGCTCGTATCAACGAGTACGGCTTCATTGAGGCGCCGTACCGCAAGGTCGACCATGCCACCGGCAAGGTGTCCGACGACATCACCTACATGACCGCCGACGTGGAGGATCAGTACATCGTCGGTCAGGCGGCGGAGCCGGTGGACAAGGACGGCTGCCTCATCAACAAGCGTATCACCTGCCGTCACCGCGACGAGATCGTCGAGGTCGACCGCGACCGCGTCGACTACATCGACGTTTCGCCGCGCATGATGGTCTCCATCGCGACGGCGATGATCCCGTTCCTGCCCAACGACGACGCGAACCGCGCGCTGATGGGCGCGAACATGCAGCGTCAGGCCGTGCCGCTGCTCCGTCCCGAGGCGCCCATCGTCGGCACCGGTATGGAGCACAAGATCTGCATGGACGCCGAGGTCGCCGTCCTCGCCGAGGGCGACGGCGTCGTGACCAAGATGGACGCCCGCAGCATCACGGTCGCCTATGACGACCCGAAGCTGGGCACCAGGGAGTATCATCTCACCAAGTTCCTGCGCTCCAACCACGGTACCTGCATCAACCAGCACCCCATTGTCAACGTGGGCGAGCGTGTGCATGGCCGCAAGCTGGATGAGAAGGGTCACATTCTGGAAGATCCCACCGTCCTTGCCGACGGCCCCGCCACCGATCAGGGCGAGATCGCCCTGGGCCGCAACATCCTCGTCGGCTTCATGACGTGGGAAGGCTACAACTACGAGGACGCGGTGCTGCTCAACGAGCGCCTTGTCCGCGAGGATCTCTACACCTCCATCCACATCGAGGAGTATGAGCTCGACGCCCGCGACACCAAGCTCGGACCCGAGGAGATCACCCGCGACATTCCCAACGTCGGCGACGACGCGCTCAAAGACCTCGACGAGCGCGGCATCGTCCGCATCGGCGCGGAGGTTCACGCCGGCGACATTCTGGTCGGCAAGGTCACGCCCAAGGGCGAGACCGATCTCACGGCGGAGGAGCGTCTGCTCCGTGCGATCTTCGGCGAGAAGGCGCGCGAGGTGCGCGACACCTCTCTGAAAGTCCCCCACGGCGAGAGCGGTATCATCGTTGACGCCAAGGTGTTCTCCCGCGAGGCGGGCGACGAGCTGGGGCCGGGCGTCAACATGGTCGTCCGCGTCTACATCGCGCAGCGCCGCAAGATCCAGGTCGGCGACAAGATGGCGGGCCGCCACGGCAACAAGGGCGTCGTGTCCCGTGTGCTGCCGCAGGAGGATATGCCGTTCCTACCGGATGGCACACCGCTGGACATCGTGCTGAACCCGCTGGGCGTCCCGTCCCGTATGAACATCGGTCAGGTGCTGGAAGTCCATCTGGGCTACGCCGCCAAGACCCTGGGCTACAAGGTCGCGACACCGATCTTCGACGGCGCGAGCTATGAGGAAATCCAGGAGGAGCTGGTCAAGGCCGGTCTCGACCCCGAGGGCAAGAGCTGGCTGTACGACGGCCGCACCGGCGAGCGCTTCGACAACAAGGTCACCGTCGGCTACGTTTACTTCCTCAAGCTGCACCATCTGGTCGACGATAAGATTCACGCCCGCTCCACCGGCCCGTACTCCCTGGTCACCCAGCAGCCGCTGGGCGGCAAGGCGCAGTTCGGCGGCCAGCGCTTCGGCGAAATGGAAGTCTGGGCGCTGGAAGCCTACGGCGCGAGCTATACGCTCCAGGAGATCCTGACCGTCAAGTCCGACGACGTGACGGGCCGTGTCCGCACCTACG
>Ga0256407_10010963_pt1 | contig 12643 bp, 10 predicted proteins | sample RumenRJG_04DNA_FD_193489 | JGI IMG/M metagenome (GOLD analysis project Ga0256407, IMG submission 193489) | Bovine rumen microbial communities from Lethbridge, Alberta, Canada - RJG_04 | ecosystem: Host-associated > Mammals > Digestive system > Stomach > Rumen | place: Canada: Alberta... | reverse complement strand
TGTCTGGCTCACATGAGCGATGAGGGTATGGAACAGAAGTATGTGAAAGAGGCATTTGACACGAACTGGGTGGTTCCTATGGGGCCTAACGTCAATGCTTTTGAGGAAGAGCTTCGCAAATTTGTTACTGGTAATACAGAGAGTTCGGTATATGGAGAATCTCGTTGGCCAGAGGCTAATCCTGCCTCATGGCATCTGACTGAGGCTTTGAAGGATACTAAAGTGGTATGCCTGAGTGCAGGTACGGGTGCTGTGCATCTGGCACTGCTGGCTTGTGGCGTAGGCCCTGGCGATGAGGTGTGTGTGCAGAGCTTTACATTCTGTGCTAGCTCGCACCCTATCACGTATTGTGGAGCTAAGCCGGTGTTCATAGGCAGTGAGAAGGATACATGGAACATGGATCCGGATTTGCTGGAAGCCGCCATCAAAGACCGCATTGCCAAAACGGGCAAGAAACCCAAGGCTATCGTGCCGGTGGCGCTGTACGGTATGCCATATAGGATAGACCGCATCATGGAAATAGCGGATAGATACGGAATTCCCGTGGTGGAGGATGCTGCCGAGGGTATGGGTTCGAGGTATAACGGTCAGGTGCTGGGTACGTTTGGCAAGTATGGTGTGCTGAGCTTCAATGGTAACAAGATGATTACTACCAGCGGTGGTGGCGCGCTGATTTGTCGCAATGCTGAGGAGGCCAACCAAATCATGTGGCTGGCTACGCAGGCGCGCGATGCCTATCCTTACTATCAGCATACGGCCATCGGCTACAACTACCGCATGAGTAACGTGTGTGCGGGTATCGGTCGCGGCCAGATGACCGTGCTGGATGCACATATCGCACACCACAAACACGTGCAGAAGTTGTACGAGGAACTGCTGGCCGATGTAAAGGGCATTACAGTCCATACTCAGCCGTCAGACATCAACCATCAGACATCTCTTCCTGTCTACGACAGTAACTACTGGCTTTGTACGATGACCATTGAGCCTTCGGTCAAGGTCAAAGGACAGGAGAATGCCTACAAGGAGGTCATCAAGACTGCCGTGGGTGGTGCCGCTGGTGTGATTCATCAGGTGGACAGTCCTGTGACTGACTGTCAGCCCAACAACAACGTGGAGGCCATGCGTGTGTTTATGTTGGGCAAGAAGGTGGAGTGCCGTCCGGTATGGAAGCCCATGCACAAGCAGCCAGTATATGCCGGTTGTGAGGTATATACCAATGGCGTAGAGGAGGACATCTTCAAGATTGGCATGTGCCTGCCCGCAGGCCCGTATGTAACGGATGAGGATGTGAAGTACATCGTGGAGTGTATCCGAGAGGCAATTGAGTGATATTATAACTCAATACATACTGTTTAATGAGCCATGGCCTGCTACTGTTTTTGAGAATTTTCAGTGGTAGCTGTGGCTCTTTGTTCGTTAATACAAGTTTTTTTCGTAATCCCCCGTCCCCTTTGCCTAAAGGGGCTCCACTTCTCCCTGTATCCCCTCTCCTCAGGCGAGGGGAAAAACTCAGGTTTGCAGAAACCGCAAACCTTCGCGGATTTTGGTATCGCGGGACGACGCGATGGCTTTTTTAATACTTTAGAGAGATGAAGGTATCGCGGGACGACGCGATGAAGTTAAAAGATGGGGAAAGGAGATCGGAAGGCTGAGGGCTGATGTCTGAGGGTAGAAGTCGAACACGGATTGTACGGATTATATGGATTTAATATCGTCCCGCAGAAATGAAAGAAATGACAGAAATTGGCCTAATGGACAGGCTGAGGGAGTTTTTAGAGACGGAAGCACGGGGGTGAGCCGTATGGTGGATGCTTGTCGCGCCCAGGGCGTGCCGGAACCAGAATATGAGGTGACTGGCGGTTTTGTGAGGATTGTTTTCCGTAGGACTATAAATGGTGTTGATAGTGTAAATGATAGTCGAAATGATAGTGTAAATGGGTATGTAAATGGGGAAGTAAATGGGTATGTAAATGGGGAAGTAAATTCTCTAACGCCTAGCCAAAAGATTGTGTATGATATCGTGCATGATAACCCTGGTATAAACACTAAAAAGATAGCAGATATACTTAAAAAATCTCCAAGAACAATAGAGAAGCATATTGCATTATTAGCTAAAGCAAGCCTGATAGAACATAGGAATTCTGATAAGACCGGTGGATATTATCCTGTAACCATGAAGTAGGTAGTAATACGCCTGCAAAGATAAACATTATCTTTCAAATTTCCAAGAAAAGTCTAATAAAATATACTTTTTAGTTCAAAAATATTGCATTTGAATAGAAAAATACTACCCAAAATATGCTGATAGCACTACGGTAACCCCTTAAAAAAGTGAGTTACCGTAGTAAAATAACTCATTTTTCTTTTTGTTTCCAATAAAATTTATTATCTTTGCAAAAAAATTGCGAGCTCGGGCTGCACCTCAGCAATTGAAATTCATTTCATTGCTTTCGGTTTGCACCGACCTTGCAAAAAAAATAAAACATATCGGGTATGGAGAATAAGAATATAATGGTGGGCAGGCACCAAGAACTTGCATTACTGCAGGAAATAATCAGTTCCCCCAAGGCAGAATTGGTTGCCGTATACGGACGTAGGCGTATAGGTAAAACATTCCTAATTGATAAGACGTTTGATGCAAAATATGATTTCTATACTACTGGTATCTACGAAGCTACTCGTAAAGAACAACTCACTAACTTTGCGACCCAACTTGGCATCTATGCAAAGAAGAAGTATAAGATCCCCAAGGATTGGATGGAGGCGTTCCTTATGCTTCGTGAGTATATGGAGACTTTGCTTGACAAGGAACGTATAGCCATCTTCATTGACGAACTCCCGTGGCTTGATACTCCCCGTTCGCGTTTCCTTAAAGCTTTTGATTTGTTCTGGAATAGCTGGGCATCGAAACATGACAATATCAAGCTTATTGTCTGTGGTTCAGCTACTACATGGATGACTAATAAGTTGCTTGGCGATAAGGGTGGGCTGCACAATCGGGTAACGAAGCAAATCTATCTTCGACCATTTAATCTTAGTGAGACAGAGGAGTTCTTGAAGTTGCGCGGTTTCGATTTATCACGTCAGCATATCATAGAAACCTATATGGCTGTTGGTGGAACACCGTATTATCTTGATATGATGAGTCGAAGTTTAAGCGTGGCTCAGAATATTGATGCGTTGTTCTTCTCAGAGAATGCACCACTACAAAAAGAGTATAACTTCCTCTATAAGTCGCTTTTTAAAGAGTCACGGCTCTATCGACGAGTTGTTGAAGTGCTCTCAAAGCAGATGAAAGGTCTGACCCGGCAGGATCTGATTAAGGAAATCGGAGTAGAAGACAGTGGATATTTCTCAGATGTTCTCGAAGATTTGTGCAACTGTGATTTCATCCGTAGTTACAGTGCTTTTGGAAAGTCAGAGCGTGACATGATGTATCAACTTACTGATCTCTATTCTTTGTTCTACCTTCGCTTCGTAAAGAACTATCATGGAGGTGACGAACACTACTGGAGTCATCTAGGACAGGACATTTCCAGTTGGGAAGGCTATGCTTTTGAACAGGTTTGCTTGCACCATATTCCTCAAATCAAGCATAAGTTGGGCATAAGCGGTATCCTGACAAATGTATGTTCATGGTCGTGTAAGTCGTATATTGGTAAGGATGGTGAAGAACATAAGGGTGCTCAGATAGACCTGATTATTGACCGCGGTGATAAGACTATCAATCTCTGTGAGATGAAGTTCACTAATAAGCCATTTGCAATTTCTGCTGAATATGCACAACGAATGTTGGAACGGCGTGACACATTTCGTGAGGTAACCGAAACTAATAAGTCTCTTCAATTGACAATGGTGACTTCTGCAGGTTTAGTTCGCAATGCAGGCTGGCAAAGTATAAATAATGAGGTTAATATCGACGATCTTTTTCAAGCATAAATTAAAAATGCCTAAAATGATGAAAACTCAAATAAAATTTGGTTTTTCGCTTGATTTGCACTATCTTTGCAACCGAAACAGCAAGTTCCGAACTGACAAGTTCGATACTTTTTGAAAACTGTATTTTTTTTACAAATTGCGAAGACGGAAGAGATGACGGGTCTGTCAGGAATGAGGGAGGATAATTGATTTTAGAGGGTCGATTAGGGAAATGACATCTATTTTTCGGTAAAAAATGTTAAAGATGCGTGTAAATATCACCCTCAATAAGAGATAAATTGTAATTTAATAGCGGTGATAATTGAAAAACACCATTTTTTTTAACAACTTATAATTTATAATCAATGAAGAAAACAATTATTTCGGCAGTATGCGTACTGCTGTTTGCTGGATGCAGCAATGAATGTGACTTAACACATGTGGAAAACAACACTAACAAGGGTGAAAAGGCTCGGGTAACGGTGAGAGTCAGTGAGTTTTCTGTCACGAAGGAAGATCTTCCGACAGATGATGGCACGACGAGAGGCAAGACGGATCCAGCGAATTATGAGAGGGTGAATGCTATCGACCTGGTGTTCTACGACTCGAGTGGTACTGAGGTGTATTCGTCGACGCAGATGAAGGGTAACACGAACAATTATGAGACTTTTGGTGAGTTCGCCTGTGACTTGCCTGTAGGTACCTACACGATGGTAGCTGTGGGACGATACTATTATAATGGCGACGTGTTCACGATTACGAGTCCGACGTCAGCTGCTTATACGAGTGAGCGTCCGAGGGAGACGTTCTGCGCTACGCAAAGTGCGACGGTGACGAGTACTAAGCCAATGAATCTGAGTGTGACGCTGAACCGCATCTGTGCGATGTTGACGATAGAGTCGACAGACAAGCGCCCAGCTGAGGTAACAAAAATCAGGACGACTTATGCGAAGGGTGGCAAGGGATTCAATCCGACTACGGGCTTGGCCACCAGTGACGGCGGTTTTGCGCAGATCAACAACCCTTCTACGGCAGTGGGGGCCACTATCGGAGTGTCGAGTTATGTGTTTCTGGCCGCTGCGGCTGACGAGGAGGAAACGATGGACATTACCATCGAGGCCCTGGATGCGAATGAGCACGTGCTGACGACAAAGGTGGCTACGAATGTGCCACTGCAGCGGAACTGCAAGACAACGCTGACGGGAGAGCTATTTACGCCAGGAACGTCGTCAGTAGCGTTTCAGGTAGAGACTAGCTGGGGATCAGAAAAAAAAGCAGGATTCTAATTGTATGGGATTATGAAGAAGATTAGATTCATATTGGGCATCGTGGGTATGGTAGCGATGCTGATGTGTCTGGTATTGGCTTGCGAGAAGCCTCTGACAACCGAGAAAGTGGCTGGTGATACTGATGGGAACCTGACGGTGCGGGTGTTCCAGATAGAGAAGACGCCATTTGAGAGTCTGACCCGTGGTTCGGATGATGCTAACGGTACACAGAAACCGGTATCGGAAGTTTGCGAACGACTGAACTTCGCAATATATACTTTAGACGGTACGCGCGTGAAACAGGTGAATCAGACGAGGGACGTATCGGGATTCGGTACGGCATCATTTAAGTTGGAAGAGGGTGAGTATCTGTTGGTGGTGGTTGGTCACAGTAGCAGTGGCAATCCGACGATGACTGATCCGACGTGCATCAAATTTACGAATACGCAGGGATTTACTGACACATTTATCTGTTGCAGCACGATTACGATAGCGGAGGAGCATGTAGAGTATCAGGCTTCGCTGGACAGAATCACATCGATGTGCCGGTTTGTGTTGACCGATGACGCTATTCCCGAGGACGTAAAGAAGATGCGGTTCTACTATACTGGCGGTTCGGGTGCGTTTGATGCGACGACGGGACTGGGGTGCGTGAACAGCAAGCAGGACGTGAAGTTTGACATGACTACAGGACAGAAGCAGTTTGACCTGTACACGTTTTTGCATGACACTGAGGGCACGATACACCTGACGGTGACTGCGCTGGATGCTGCTGGTGATGAGCTGTACAAACATGAGTTTGACGTGCCGATGGAGCAGAACTACATTATGTGGCTGTCAGGAGCGTTCTTTGGCGGCAGCGGTTCTTCGTCGTCGACAATAGGCGGCATAACGGTTAATACCGACTGGGCCGGCGAGAAGCATATGACGTTCTGATACAGGTTTCATAAGTCTGAAAAATGAGCAAAAGACCAAATTTTTGAGCATAAAAAAGGCTGCAACCGATGAAGATTGCAGCCTTTTTTATTGTTTTGCTTATCAAGCGCAAGGCTTACTTTACTTAACCTTCTGAACGATAGCCTTGAAAGCCTCGGGATTGTTCAGAGCCAGGTCAGCGAGCACCTTACGGTTGATCTCGATACCGGCCTTTGCCAACTTACCCATGAGAGCTGAATAGCTCAGACCCTCCTGACGAGCGGCAGCGTTGATACGCTGAATCCACAGGGCACGGAATGTGCGCTTCTTGTTCTTACGATCGCGATAAGCATAGGTAAGACCCTTCTCCCAAGTGTTCTTGGCTACTGTCCAAACATTCTTGCGGGCACCAAAGTAACCGCGAGTGAGTTTCAGAATTCTTTTACGTTTTGCACGTGATGCAACGTGATTGACTGATCTTGGCATAGTTTTCTAATACTTTTAAATGTTTGACAATAGGTGAATTAACGGAGACACAACAGGTCACGAACCTGCTTCAGATTTGAGTTGTCAACGATAGTAGAACCGCAGAGGTTGCGCTTCTGCTTCTTGGTCTTCTTAGTCAGAATGTGACTGTGGTAAGCGTGGTGTCTCTTAACCTTACCTGTACCGGTGAATGAGAATCTCTTCTTGGCACCGGAATTTGTCTTTACTTTTGGCATTGTTTTATAAAATTTAAATTGTTATTAATAAGCGGCAGCTACGCATATACCGGGCGCGCCACCTGATTTCATTTACTATTTGACGATTTACTATTTGACGATTTACTATTTGACGATTTACTATTTGACGATTTACTATTTGACGATTTATTCGTCTTCTGTCTCTGTCAACTTCTTCAGTGCATCGGCACTGATTTTGGCGTTGGCAAACAGACCTCCGTTTGCAGGGATATCAGCCTTGATTTCCGGAGCCTGCTGACGGGCGTTCTCCTTGGCTTCAGCTACAGAGGCTTCGCGGTCACGAGCCTGCTGGCTCTTTTTGGCCACACCAGCCTTCTTAGGAGTGAGGTAGAGGAACATCTTCTTGCCTTCGAGCGACGGCATACCCTCGACCTTGCCGAATTCCTCAAGATCGTTGGCAAAACGTAACAGAAGTACTTCGCCTTGCTCCTTGAAGAGAATGGAACGTCCACGGAAGAACACGTACGCACGTACCTTGTTACCTTCTTGCAAGAACTCCTTAGCATGCTTGAGCTTGAACTGATAGTCGTGCTCATCTGTCTGGGGTCCGAAACGGATTTCCTTCACCTCGACCTTTACCTGCTTGGCCTTCATCTCCTTCTGGCGTTTCTTCTGCTGGTAGAGGAACTTGGAATAGTCGATGAGACGGCACACAGGCGGATTGGCATTGGGCGAAATCTCGACCAGATCAACCTCCTGGTCGTGCGCCATGTCTAATGCCTGACGAATGGGAACAACGATGCTACCATCGTCGCCCACAATACGTACCTCACGAACACGAATCTGCTCGTTAATACGGTACTGTTGCTTCATTTTGTCGTTCTTCATCAACTTTTCTTTTCGAAATCGGCTGCAAAGGTACGACAATTCAGCGAATTAGCAAAATTTTTAAGCAATTTATTTTCCATCAGAGGGCAAAATTATGCTTGTTTTGTCAATGGAATGGTAAAACTGAACGTTGAACCCTCGCCCAACGTCGATTCTACATGTGCATCGCCACCATTCTTCCGGGCAAAATCCTGACAGAGTTGCAGACCCAATCCCGAGCCTTCCTCACCACCCGTACCATAGGTTGTCTCGCCGGTACGGAAGATGGTATCAACACGCTCTGGCGCAATACCCACGCCATGGTCGCGAACGCTAATGCGGGCAAAGTCTCCTTCACGCTTATAGAACACCTCTACAGCCTTGCCTTCGGGTGTAAACTTGACGGCATTCGACAGGAAATTGCGGATAATGGTCTTAATCATGTCATTATCAGCATGAACGATCAACTTCTCGTCTGCAGGGATATACTTCAGGTCTATCTTCTTCATCTCGGCAATCATCCTGAAGATATCCACCACGCCAGGCACGATGTCGTCAAGGTCGAGTTCCTGGTAAACCACCGACAGGCGTCCCGTCTGACTCTTGGTCCACTTCAACAAGTTGTCGAGCAGGTCGTGGGTCTCCTCAGATTCACGATTGGCCTTGTCCAAAAGTCCAAAAATCTCATCGCCTACAACCTCCTTGGACACCACATTGACAGCCAAGTTAAGCACCATGCGGATGCTGGCCATAGGTGAACGCAGGTCGTGAGCAATAACGGAATACATCTTGTCGCGATTGGAGATGGTACGTCTCAATTCCTCATTCTGACGAATGATGATACGCTTGGCAGCTACCAACTGGATCTGGTGCATGACACGCATGACGAGTTCCTCTTTATTAAACGGCTTGGTCAAGAAATCGTTAGCACCCACCTGGAAACCCTTGACAAGGTCGCTGGGATTATTGAGGGCAGTGAGGAAAATAATGGGAATTTCTTGCGTTTCAGGATCTTTTTTCAGAATTACTGCAGTATCAAAACCATTTAAGTCGGGCATCATGACGTCAAGCAATATCAAATCAGGATGCTCTGATTTGGCCATCTCGATACACATATTACCATTGGAAGCAGTGCACACCTGGAACTTCTCATTGGTAAGTAATATCTTAAGTAACAGCACATTACTCACCACATCATCAACTATGAGGATTTTGTAATCACTGCGGTTTATCTGTGACTCTATCGTCTCTTTCAACTCCATTTGCTACGGGTTTTAGTCATTCATTCTGCAAAAATAGCAAATATTTAGCATTCCGCCAAATATTTACTACATTTTTTTTATTTTTCTGACATTTATACCGATTTTTACTCCACAGTGACGGATTTTGCCAGATTTCGCGGCTGGTCAACATTCTTACCCTTGCAGACAGCCACATGGTAGCTAAGAAGCTGGAGGGGGATGGTGGCAACCAACGGTTCCAGACATTCGAGAACGTCGGGTAGTTCGATGACCTCGTCAGCAATTTTGGCTATGGTGTCGTCGCCCTTCGTCACAAGGGCAATAACCCTACCCTTGCGGGCCTTGATTTCCTGAATATTGGAGAGCACCTTCTCGTACATAGCGTCGTGGGTGGCAATGACTACAACGGGCATGTCGCTGTCAATCAGGGCAATAGGACCATGCTTCATCTCGGCAGCGGGATAGCCCTCGGCATGAATATAGGAAATCTCCTTCAGTTTCAGGGCACCCTCCAAAGCCACCGGATAGGAGTAGCCACGACCCAGATAGAGGAAGTTGTGGGCATAGGTAAAGGTACGTGCAAGGTCGGCCACACGCTCGTTGGTCTTCAGAACCTCGCGAATCTTATCAGGAATCTCGTTAAGTCCCTTGACCACACTGAGATACTCGTCACGATTAATGGTACCACGAGCTTCGCCCATAGCTAAAGCTATCATCGTGAGCACCGTGACCTGACCCGTGAAAGCCTTGGTGGAAGCAACACCGATTTCTGGGCCTACATGGATATAGGTACCCGTATCAGTGGCACGGGGAATACTACTGCCAATGGCATTACAGATACCGTAAATGAAGGCCCCACGTTCCTTGGCCAACTGGATGGCAGCAAGGGTATCAGCCGTTTCACCACTCTGCGAGATGGCAATGACCACGTCGTCCTTAGAGACAACAGGATTGCGATAGCGGAACTCAGAGGCATACTCCACCTCAACGGGAATGCGACAGAACGACTCGATGAGCTGCTTGCCTATCAGACCAGCGTGCCACGACGTACCACAAGCCACGATGACCACGCGCTTGGCGCTGAGCAGTTGGCGACGATAGTCGATAAGAGCCGACAGCGTGACATGATCGCCCTCGACATTGATTCGACCACGCATACAGTTAGTCAGACAGTCGGGCTGTTCAAAAATCTCCTTCAACATGAAGTGAGGATAACCACCTTTCTCTATCTGTCCTAAGTCAATATCAACGGTCTTGACCTGCAACTCTTGCTCCTCGCCCAGAATGCTCAGCACCTTCAGTTCCTCGCCCAGACGAATGACAGCAATATTGCCATCTTCCAGATAGACAACCTGATCGGTGTACTCGATAATCGGGCTGGCATCGGAACCCAGGAAGAACTCGTCCTTGCCAATACCAACCACCAGAGGACTCTGCTTACGGGCAGCAATAATCTGGGTTGGGTCACGCTTGTCGACAATGGCAATGGCGTAAGCACCAATCACCTGATAGAGTGCTACTTGTACAGCCTCCAACAGAGAAATCTGCTTCTTCAGCATAATATATTCGACCAGCTGTACAAGCACCTCGGTATCGGTATCACTCTGGAACTGCACGCCCTTGTCAATGAGCTTGGCCTTGATGTCGGCATAGTTCTCGATGATACCATTGTGAATGATAGCCAGATTATGGCTCTGGGAATAGTGCGGGTGGGCATTGCGACTGGAAGGTTCACCATGGGTAGCCCAACGGGTGTGGGCAATACCGATGTGACCCGTCACATCCTTATCACTGCAATACTCTGTCAAATTATCTACCTTTCCCTTTGTTTTGTAGACATTCAGTTCATCACCCTCGTTAATCAGGGCGACGCCAGCAGAATCGTAACCACGATACTCTAAACGGCGAAGGCCCTTAATCAGAATAGGATAAGCTTCCTGCTTTCCTATATAACCTACTATTCCACACATAATCGTTATGTCTTGTTTATTTAGGGTGCAAAATTAACACATAGCGAGCAAACGACCAAACAAATTTTTTATTTTTTTCTTCGCACGGAATTCTTTGACTGGAAAATTTGGTTTTTTATTCATTTTGCACTAACTTTGCAGACATGACAAGTAAAGTATTACTGATATATACTGGCGGAACAATCGGCATGAACCGTAATCCGCAAACGGGCGCATTGGAGCCCTTCGACTTCATGCACTTGCTACAGAATGTGCCTGAGTTGGAACAGTTTGATACTCAGATAGAAACGTATCAGTTCTCGCCACCCATCGACTCCAGCGACATGTCGCCACGACTGTGGACAGACCTGAGCCATGTGATAGCTGACAACTACGACCAGTACGACGGCTTTGTGGTATTGCACGGCACGGACACGATGGCCTATACGGCATCGGCACTGAGCTACATGCTGGAAAATCTGACGAAACCGGTGATATTTACGGGGTCACAACTGCCTATAGGACAGTTGCGTACGGACGGCAAGGAAAACCTGATTACGAGCATTGAGATTGCTGCGGCTAAGGACGAGAACGGTAGGGCAAAGGTACCAGAAGTGGGTATCTACTTTAACTCTCACCTGCTAAGGGGCAACCGCACCACGAAACAGAGTGCCGAGGAATTCAACGCCTTCGAATCGTTCAACTACCCGCATCTTGTGGAGGCTGGCGTCAACATCGTCTACCACCAGAACAGGATACTGCAACCCGATTGGAACAAACCCATGACACCACATTTCCGCCTGGACAACAACGTCATCATCTTCTCGCTGTTTCCTGGCATTCGTGAAGACCTCATCCGTCACATCATCCACACGCCCAACCTGAAGGCTATCGTGATGCGTACCTTTGGATCGGGCAACGCACCCCAAAGTCCCTGGCTGCTGAAAGCACTGAAAGAAGGTACCAGAAACGGCAAGGTGATTGTCAACATCAGCCAATGTATGCAAGGATGCGTTGAGATGAGTCGCTATGATACAGGATTCCACTTGCAGGAGGCGGGCGTAGTAAGCGGTTACGACTCAACGGTAGAGAGTGCCGTGACCAAACTGATGTTCCTGCAATCGCACTATGATGACCCTGAACAGGTGCGCGACATCATGAGTCGCAGCATCCGTGGGGAAATCACAAAATAATCACTTCAACTCTTTCTTGAAGAACTCGATACACTGACGATACAGGTGGCGACGCGTGTTGCCACCATAGATGCTGTGGTTGCGGTTTGTATACACTAACTGTCGGAAGTCCTTATCAGCCTGTACCAACGCCTCAGTATATTCAGCGGTATTACGGAAATGCACATTGTCATCTGCCATACCATGACACAGCAACAGTGTACCGTGCAGTTTAGCTGCACGCGCTATCGGGCAGTCATCATAACCTTCCGGATTCTCTTTGGGCGTACGCATAAAGCGTTCGGTATAGATGGTATCGTAATAGCGCCAGGAAGTAGGAGGAGCGATAGCGATACCAGCACGGAATACGGCCCTACCCTCCGACATAGCCATTAACGTATTGAAACCTCCGAAGCTCCAGCCCCAGATAGCAATGCGGTCTTTGTCAACATACGACTGATTACCCAGCCAGATAGCGGCTTCCACTTGGTCGTGGGCTTCCAGCTGGCCTAACTTCAGATAGGTACATTTCTCGAAATCGGCACCACGACCACCTGTACCACGATTGTCAACACAGACGCAAATAAAGCCCTGCTGACACAGATACTGTTCCATCAGTGCGCCCTG
>Ga0256407_10010962_pt1 | contig 12644 bp, 7 predicted proteins | sample RumenRJG_04DNA_FD_193489 | JGI IMG/M metagenome (GOLD analysis project Ga0256407, IMG submission 193489) | Bovine rumen microbial communities from Lethbridge, Alberta, Canada - RJG_04 | ecosystem: Host-associated > Mammals > Digestive system > Stomach > Rumen | place: Canada: Alberta | collected... | reverse complement strand
ATTTTAACAAAATAACAAAATTAGAATAAAAATAAAAATATATTTATTCATTTTATTTTTTATAAATTAGAAATAAAACAAATTTAAAAAATTTGTGAGGCAAAATAATATTTTAAAAAAGAATTATTCAATGAATTAAAAATATAATATAAATTTTTCCCTTTTTTCTATTAATAAAAAACAATCAATTATCATTTTATTATTTCTAAATATTGAAATATAAGAAATTAATAATTATTATTTTTCTCTAAGATAAAAAAAATTAAATTTTAATTTAATATCAACAAGATGATTAAATAAAATAATTAAAAAATAAAAATGTCATCATCAAAATCTGTAACATTTAATTTAAATATATCAAATGAAAATAATTTTTCTCATTCAAGAAAATCAAGTTTAAATGAGAATTTATTAAAATCAGAATCATCAAATACAAGAAATTCATCAGATTTTACGAATATAAAAACATCATTAAATAAATCAAATATTTCAAGACCATCTTTTATTTCATTAAGACAAAAATCAGAAAAAGATATTTTTCATGGACCAAGAAGTGATATTTATGGTAATAAAATTATTAAAGGTTCAAAAAATCATAAAATTAGTTTTATTGACCAAATATCAAGAGAAAAAATTGCTCAAATTGTTTTAATTGATTCTGATTATTTAAATTATAAAAAATATAATCAAATTAATGAAGAATGTCAATGTAGTGCTTGTTTTATTTTTTGAAATGTTATAAATTGATTTAAATTTATTATGTAAATTTTAAAAATATTTATTAATAATTGTATTGTTATTAGGTAATTAATTATTTTTGATGTGAATAAAACTTTATTTCGAGTTAAAATGTTTTTAAATTTATTTAGATATTATTGTAAATTTTAAAAGCATTTGTTATTAATTTAATATTTTTATAATTTTTCTTAATATTTTTATTAATTTCAATTTAAATAATTAAAAATTAGTGATAAATATTTAAATATTTATGAAATATCAATATATACTTTAATATTTTTTTTGTTCAAATATATTTATTTTAAAAAATATAAATTCAATAAATGATTTTTTTTAGTTTTTTCAGATTTATATTTAAATAATGATATTATAATTTTTCAATTTTAAAATTTAAATTCAATTATGAGTTTATTATAAATTATATTATATTTAAAGTATCTTTTATTTCAAAAATAATTTTCAAATATATTTAAAATTTTATTTGACTAAATTTTTTTATTTTTGATTTTAAAATTTTTTTATTGAAAATTATGTAAAAAGAAAATTGTTTGTTTTTATATTTATTGACATATAATAAATAAAAAGAATATATAATTTACTTATTATTTACAAACTCTTATGAATTAATTTCCTAAAACAAAGAATTTATTGTTCAAAGATGATATTAATATTTGAAAACCTAATTATATTATTTATATCTTTGAAAAATATTATTTTAATTGAAAATTTGGAATATCTATTTTTTTATTTGAATCAATTTTTATTTTAGAAGTACTCATCCATTTTTCATTAGGATTATATAAATCATCTTTTTTTGTATCATCAACTATTGAATTATCTGTTTTAGCTTTTCCTTCTAACATAGTTTCAGAAAAATTTTTGATATTATTTATTTTTTCTTTAGAATAATTCAATCTATATTCAGAACTTTTAGCTTTTTTTAAAGTATCTTCACTCGAATTATCAAACTCCATATAATTATCACTTATACTCCCTGAAAAAACACTTAATTTACTCAAAGATTTTTTTTGTATAGTATTAATTTGAAAAGTTTCAGAATATTTTTTCCTAGTTTGAACAAAAGATTGCATCATATCATTTTCATTATAATCAACTTTTAAAATAGTAATAAGTAAATTAGTAGAAATTTTATTACTAAAATTCAACTTAATAGATTCAATTAAATAATCACATAAAAAATTCATACTAGTAACTAAAAAAGTTCCAATATAAAATTTAGGTACACTCAAAGAATGAAAAATAGAAGCACATGAATTAAACATAGTTAAATATTGAACAATAATAATAAAAATAATATATAGTAAAAAAGAACTCGTTCCCATAATTAAAGGAAATAAAAAAGTAATATATCTCATACTTAAAAATAAAGTCATATTAACAGAAATAATAATACTAGTATAAGTTTTAAGTGACATATACCATAAAGTACCATAATCTCCTCTTTGATTAATTTCACTTCCTACATCATTAAAACATACAAGATAAAAAATTAAAAAAGAACAAATAAAACCTTTTGAAAGTGAAATAATAAATCTATTAATAGTAAAATTAGGATAAATTTCTCTACTTTCTTTATATAAAAGTGGCATAAATTTTTTAACAATATCATTATCACTTTCCAAAACATCAAAATCAGTAAGAGCTTGAACTCCTAAAGGAAGAGCAGTAAAGATTAAATTATAACAAGTAATAAACCAATCATCAATAAGAGTTTGACCACTTCCAATACAAAAAAAAGCATAAACAAATTGTACAATAGTAAAAACAAAATTTTTATAAAAAAAATATAAAATCATATTACTAATTCTATTATTATTAACTCTTCCATGAAAAAATAATAATCTTCTCAAAAATTTAAATTCTCCAATTGCAAAGTCACTTGCTTGAACAGCTCTCATACCTTCTTCACCATAAATTCCAATTCCTAAATGAGCTTCCATTATCATTGATACATCATTTCCTCCATCTCCAATTGCTAAAGTTATTGCATTTTTATCATATTTTTTTACTTTTTTTACAACTTTACTTTTTTGAAGTGGTGATACTCTACAACATATTACTGAACTTGCTTTTAATGCTATTTCTAAGAAGTTATTTGTTGTTTTATTTGATGAAAATATTATTGATAATATTTGAGATTCTATTATTATACTAAATGGCTTTTTTTCTATTTCTGTTTTTATTGATGAGTTGTTTCTTTTTTTTTTACTTCCTTCTATATTGTAAATTATATTTGAGTTTGAATTGATTTTTAGATTATTTATTTTACTGTTGCTGTTTAGGTTTTGAAAAAAGTTTAAACCACTTTCGTTGTTTATATTTTTTATTTTTAGACTTTGGTCTTGAAAAGAATTTTTTTTTTTTTCATTATTATTTGAGTTTATTAAATTTGAGTTACTGTTTTTTTTTAATATTTCATTGTTTAGGGAATTATTTAATTTATTATTCTCAATTTCAAATTTGGAAAATTCATTAAAAAAATTATCAATTTCAGGATAAAATTTATCTTTTTCTCTATGAGAATCATTATTAACAAAAATTCTAAAAATTTTCTGATTTTTTGATATTAAATTACAACTCAAAGCAATATTTTCAGCAGTATCAACTTTATCACCAGTTAAAACCCAAATTTTAATCCCAGCCATTCTTAAATCTTTAATAGTTTCTGGAACTAAATCTTGTAATTTATCTTCAACCATTGTAGCTCCAATTAATTCTAATTCATTTTCAATTTTATCATAACATTTATCAACTAATTTATCTTTTTTTGCTAAATTCATTTCACTACTTTTTAATTCATTATTCCATTTAATATAATCTTCTTCATTTATAATTTTATAAGCAATTAATAAAGAACGATATCCTTTACATGATAATTTATCAACACATTTAAAAGTAAAATTAGAATAAATATTATCTTTAGAATTTTTACTCATTCTCTTCATAATTTCACTATCAGCTCCTTTACAATATAATTTAATAATATTATTTTTATCTTTAACAATGATACTCATTCTCTTTCTTTCAGAAGAAAAATTTAAAACATTTAAAACTGAAAAAGTTTGTATTAAATCACCAATTCTAATTTCTCTTATTTTATTAGAACTTTGCATAAAAGTATATCCTTGTTCATGAGCAGTTTTTACTAATTCAACATCATCTGGTGAAAGACCAGAATATTCTCCTATTTTTGTACATACACATTCATGTGTTATTGATATTGCTGTCCAGAATTCATTTATTATATTAATTTCTGAATTTTCATTTTTATTTTTTAGATATTGGGTTTTACTCGTTCCATTTGATAAATTTCCTTTCCCTTCTTTATTTAATATTTCACTAAAATATTTTCTTGGGAATTTTATTATTGGAAATTTCTTTTTTTTTGATTTTAATGTTTCATTATTAAATGATTTTTTATTTCCTTCATTTAATATTTCTAATGATTTTTTTTTGGAATTTTTATCATATTCATAACATTTTCCTTGTATAATACAATATTTAAATTGCATTTTATTTGATGTTAATGTACCTGTTTTATCACTAAAAATATAATTTACATTTCCTAATTCTTCATTTATTGAAACTGTTTTAGCTTTTGCAAATTTATGTCTTATTTTAGAATACATATCAACATCCCATGATATAAAAAAACCTTGTATTATTTTTACAATTTCCAAAGATATAATTAAACTAATTGGAATTAAGGTATTTAATAATAGAAAATAAGTAAAAAAAGTAATAAAACTTTCAAGTTTATGTGATCTTTTCAATAAAATAAATTGTTTATAAAAAATTTTATTTTTATTATATCCAAGATCATGAATAAAAGAAGAAATCATACATAAAATAATTAATAAAATAAAAATACCAAATAAATACCTATTCATTTTTTTTTCAATAATAGACATTTTAGTTCTTGGTCTCTTAGAATTTAAGATAATTTTATTATTCATTCCATTATATAAAACAAAACCAGCAATCCAATTTGTATTTTTTAATATACTTCCTTTCAAAAGCATTTGTCTTTCAGTAATAGGAAATTTACTATCATAAACAATATTATTATTAATATTAAATTTAATATAAATTTTCCCATCTAATTTATGTAAATCTGAATTAGGAGGATTACATTGGCAAAAACCTTCAATTTTCATTTCTAATAAATCAACACAATCATAAGGTTTATCTTCAGAATTTAAAAATTTATTTAAAATCCCATATGAATTACTATTAGAAATTTTAGGTTTTAAATTTTTTTCTCCATCTAAAGTTGAAGTTTCAACATAAGCCATACCATCATTTAAATTACTATCAATAATTATCATATCAGCTGGTATTTGTTTATTTTCTAAAACAATAATTAATTCTCCAAGTTGAAGTGAAGAACTTATTGCTTTAATAAATTTTCCTTCTCTATAAACAATTACTTCATCATTATTATTTATTCTATCATATTTTAATCTTGATAAATCTTCAATTAAATCTCTTACCATACTTACTAATAAAACAAAAATTAAAGGAAAAATTGCAGTTACTGATGATAAAGGACTTATTATTGGAATTGATTGTATTATAGCTGTTGCTAAAAAATATATATTTGGTAATCTTGCAAATTGAATTAATAAACTTTTTGGGAGAAATGTTAATACATTATATTTTGTTGTCCGAATTTCATTGTTTTTGTGATTTAATTCTTTGTTTTTTATATTGTTATTTAAGTAAAATTCTTGGAATTTTATTTTATTTGATGATGTTTTTCTACTTAATGATAAACTTGCTATTAATTCTTTTTCTTTATTTGATTCTATATTACTATTATTTATGTTATTATAGTTACTTAAGTTATTAGAACTTATATTTATGTTACTTTTGTTATTTATACTTGATACATTATTACTTTTATATTTGGAATTATTATTTTTTATACTCTCATTATTTTTTGATACTTCAATTATACTTTTTAAATTATCATAATTTTCTCTTTGTTCTTTACTATCTATTTCACTTATTTGAAGACTTGGATTTGAGAATTTATTAATATTTTCGACTTTTAATAAATTTAAATTAAGTAAATGATTCTCTGGTTTTTCTGAGGAATTAATATACAAATAATTTGAAGGATTTGAACTTTTTGTTACTGATATATTTGCAAAAGTTAATTTTCTACCTTTTTCTTCATGATAATTAAATTCAATGTTATTATTTTCTTGATGAGTAACTACAATTGGAGTAGTAATTGTTAAATCAATATTATTTTTTTCCTTATTTTCATTCATTAAATATTTTAAATTTAATAATTTTTCAAGAATATATTTATATTTTTAATAAATTAACAATATAAATCTATGAAAAATATTATATATAATAATTAACTTATTTAAATTTATATTTATTTTTTATTCCAATCACAAATAATTTTTAAATTATTTATTTTTAACTCAAATTCCAAAGTCATTTTATTAAAATTCCAAATAGTAATTAAACCAGATTGTATATTTCCATTTTTTAATTTATAATAAATATTATCATATTTAAAAATTCGATTTTTTCCTTCTTCCCATTTAACAATTTTACCTTTATTAATTAAAACAAATTTAAATTCAAAATCAGTTCCATTAATATAATCAATATCTTTCCTCCAAATTGAATTTTTATTCCAATTCAATTTTAAAACTTTATCATGATTCCATTTTCCTAATTCATTTAAAGATCCAATAATTCCAATTTCTTGTCCCATTATTGTTTGATATTCAATTTCAAAAGTAATTTTTCTTATTAAATATTCACCTCGTAAAATTTGATTATTATTATAATTGAAATTAGTATTAAAATTTTGAGGTGGATTTTTAATAATTATAAAATTATTATTATTATTATTAATTTGATTTTGATTTTGATAAATTGGTTGATTTATTTGAAAATTTAAATCTTCTTGTGGTTCATATTTTGGTGGTGAATAAGTATAAATTGGAGTATTTCTTACTATTGGTGGTTTTTTATTAAATATTTTATTTTCTATATCTATTGCATCTTTATATATTTTTTCATAATATTTTCCTTGGAAATTATATACTTTTGTATTTCTTAATATACTTATTGGAATTTTATATAAGTCTGCTGAGTTATTTATTATCACTTTTTCTTCTTTTTTTTCATTTGACATAATAATTTAAAAATTATATAATTTTTTATTTTTATTATTTTTATAAATAAAATGGAGTTAAAATGTAAATTTATTAAAATAAAAAAAATTTATTTTTTTAAAGGTAAATAAAATTTATTTTTTATTGAATTTATGATAATAAGCTAAATTTTAATATCATAATTTTCAAAATTTCTATATATCGAATAATAATAATTTAATGTAGAATTATTTTAAAAAATTTAAATATATAGTAAACCCTATATTACGAGTATAAGGCACTAATTTAAATTTTTTTTTATATAAAAAAGAACAAATAAATTATAATTATTATTCTTTTTGTTTTTTATCATTTATATTATTTACATCAATAATTTTATTATTATTTACACAAGTATTTTCTTTTTGAAAGTTCGAATTAGAATTTTTCTCATTTTTACTTTTCAAATTTTCATTTTTCTCATTAGAATTTTTTTCAGAATCAACTTTAGGCAAATGACATCTATTACATATAGTTCGAAAAGCAAAATTTAAATTTTTACAAGTTGAACAAACCCAATCACCACTTCTTTCAGTAAATGGTTTTCCTTTTCTTCCTTTATTAAAATAATTTTTTTGATTTTTATTTGAATTTGAATTTTCATTATTTCCTTCTTCATTTTTTTTTTGATTTTTATTATTTATAGAATTATTATTACAAAATAAATTCGTACTCTGAATACCTCTAATCACTTTATTATCATAATTATAATAATATAAAGGAATATCGAATTTACCTCCATATTTTTTAAAGGATGGTGTATTTGAATTTGAATAAGATTTTTTTTCTTCATTTTTATTTTTATTATTAATTTCATTATTTGAATTTATTATTTTTTTATTAAATGTTGATTTTTCAAAATCATTTTGTTCAAAAGTATAATTAAATTCAAAAGGATAATATATTAATCTAAAATTATTTTGATTATTAATATTATTATAATAAATATCTTTTGATATGAAATTTTTTGTTTTTGTATAATCAAAGTCATTTGGATTTTTTTCACTTAATTTTTTATCAATTCCTTCATAATAAACACAAATAGGTGAATTATTTTTTTTAATATTATTAAAATCTTTTTTTAAATAATTTAAATTTAAAACATAATTACATGAAATTCCATTTCTTTTTGGAGTATTATTCTCTGTTTGAGATAATGATGAATTTGAAGTTGATTTTTTTTCAATTGAATCTGTTCTTTTTTCATTATCAGAATTATTAAATGAAGATGTTTGATATTTAGAATTTAATTCTAAATAATCATCATCATTATTATTATATTTGAATTCATTTAATTTATTTGATTCTGTTATTTGAAAACTCATAGTTAAGCTTTTTTTCAAATTTTTTTGAGTAAATTTATATTTATCTATATCATTTTCTGATTCTTCTTTTATTTCTTTTGTGATTTGAGGTTTTGCTTCAGAGACTTCCATTTAAAAATTATTATTTTTTATATGATATAATTTATAAAGATATATTTTTTGGTTGATATTTCATTAATTATTATTTTTTTAAAATATTTTATTTAATTATCCTTTTATATTTCGATTTAAAAAGGAAGAATAAATCAAAAATATTATGTAAAAATTATTAAACAATGACATTAATCAAATATTTATTTTAATATTATTTCCAAAAAAAAAATCGAAATAAATAAAGGAAAAAAAATATTTTTATAATTATTTTTATTACCATAAATAATAATGGAAAAATTTTTAATGAGTATAAAATTAAAACAATCTCCAAAAAGAAAACATCGTTTATTATATATACCAAATTATATAAATGAAAGTAGAAATAATAAAATATTAGATTCAAATAAAATATCAAAAACTCATTTAGACTCCCATACATTATTAAGAACAACAACAATGAATCAAAGTACAATAGATAATATATCAAATATTCATAATACTGAAAGATCATTAACAACTTCTCATGATTATAATAATAATATGAAATTTAAAAAAAAAATAAAAGAATTAATATCAGAAGAAGTTACAAAAAGTAAAGAAATAAAAACTGATAATGAAAATGATACAAATGGTAATAATAATGAATTAATATCAAAAATTCCAAAAATAAAAGATAATAATAATTTAATTAATAATTTAAAGAAAAATAAACTAACAAGAAGTAGATATAAAAGAAAAACTCCAAGAATATTTTATGAAAAAGCAGAAATAATAAGAGATACTTTTAGAGAAAACCAAAATTTAAATATTCAAAATCAACCAACAAATAATATAGAATTAAATAAAATATTAATAAATAGTTTTGGATTTAATGAATCATTAAATTTTTCAAAAAAAATGTATACAATGAGTGAAAAATATTATAATATTTTAGAAATAATGAAAAAAAGAAGAACAAAACTTCAAATTGAACATTTTGATAGATTAAAATATTATTTACAATGTAAAAAAAATGGGAAAAAAACAAAAGAAATTTTATATTCATCAACTGCACATAAAGAAGATAAATGGGCAAAAAAATTTTTTAAAACACAATATAAAGATGATAAATTATCAAATTATCAATATGAATTATTTAAAATAAATGAAAAAAGAAAATTAAAAAAAAAAATTCATCTTAATGCAGAAAAATTTTGTGATTTAATATTAAAAATGGATTCTGAACCTTATGAAATGAAAAATACAAATGAAAATAATTTTGATAGTTCTAAAGAACAAGTTAGTTTTAAAAATTTAGATAGAGTTATTAGATTAAGGGGAATTCAAAAAACTGGAAAAGATTTTGAAAATAATGATTTTGGTTTAGAAGTTAATGAAAAAGGTAAAGAAGAAAATAATCAAGTTAAAAATATGCTTATTTTAACTTTGGAACAATTAGGACCTCCTAAATTTATTAAATCTCATTTTAAAAGTAGTACTATTAGAACTTATCAAACTGTTTCTGGAAATTTATTTGGTGCTTAAAAACTTTTTTTTTTAGTTTTTTCTTTTAATTATAATTTTTTTTTTTTAATTTTGTTTTGACTTTAATTTATTTTATTATAATAGTATGATTGATTACTAAATATTAATTTATTATATTAAACATTATTCTTTATTCATTAAAAAATGTATATAATATTTTTAAATTTTTTATATTTTAATTTAAATTTCTTTAAAAAATATAATGAGTAATGATGAAAGTTCAAGTGAAATATTAGTACAAAAAGATAATAATGAATTAGAGTATGATTTAGAAGATAATAATTCAAAAAGTCCAGTAATGATTTTATCCATTGATGTTGGAAATGGAAAAGTTGAACAATTAAAATTATATTCTTTAGAAAGTCCTAAAAAAGATATTTATAAATTTTGTACAGTTAATAAATTAGATTATGATACAATGGATGAAATAATTAATCAAGTAGAAGAATTAATTAAAGATAGATTAAATGAATCAAATCAAAATGAAAATGAAGATAAAGATGAAGAATCAAAAGAAGAAAAAGAAGAATCAAAAGATAAAGAAAAATCAAATGATAACGACGAAGAATCAATAGAAGAAAAAGAAATCTCAAAATATGAAGAAGAAAAAAAAGAAGAAGAAGAAAAAGATATAAATTTAATAAATAAAAATAAACAAAAAAATAATCAAATTCATAATAAAAATGATAAATATAGAAATAATAAAAGTTATAATCATAAACCAATAAATAATTTAACAAAATACAATTTAAAAAAACAAGTTAATAGAACTCAGAAAATAAATAATAATAGTTCAGTAAGTTTATTTCAATATCAAATAAATGATAAATCAAATTATTCATTTTATTCAAATAAAAATTTAAAAAACTCAAAAGGAAGTAAATTAACATCATTATATTCATATAATAATAATAATACTCGTAATTCATCAAAAAAATTTAATAGCATAAATAAAAATAAAACTGAAAGTACATTAACAACAAATTTAGTCAAAGAAAATGAACAAAAACAAAATTTTAATTCTTCAAATGTACTTTTTGAGCCATCAAATTTAATTGAAAATGATATAATTAAAACTAGGAATAATAAATATATTTCTAATAAAACTTCAAGTGATTCAACAATAAAAAATAGTTCTAGTTGTTATAGTATTAATAATAAAAATAATACTCAAAAATTTTTGACTTCTAATAAAAATTTAATTAGACCTATTTTTAATAATAGAGGTTTATATGATAAAAATATTAAATATAAAGAAAATGAAAGAAAAAAATTAGAAATACTAAAAAATAATATTAGAGAAGATGAAGATGAATTATTACCATTTAAACCTAAGGTAAATAAAATAAGTAATGAAGCTTATATAAAAAGAAAACAAAAAGGAAATGAATTTAATAATTCCAAAATATTAAAAAATTATAAAACTTACCAAGAAGAAAAAAGAAAAGAGTTTTATAATAAACAATTAAAAACAGATCCAAATGAAAAAAATCTTACTTTCATACCAAAAATAAATAAAGATTATCAAAGTTCAAATAATGATCTAACAAATTCAAAAAAAGAAATATTTAACAAATTATATGAATATAATAATTTATATAAAGAAAAGAGAAATAACTTAGAAAGAGAATTAGAAAATAAATTTCCCTTTAAACCATCAGTTAATAATAATAATAAAATAAAAGATAGTTTTTCTGTAAGACTTCAACAATATGAGAATAATTCAAAAGAACATTTACAAAAATTAAAAGAAAATTTAGAAGAAGAAATGTATAATGTAACAAAACCAGATTTATTTTATAAAACTCACTCTATGAATATAGAAAGAACAAATTCAAAAAATGACCCTTATACAATATTATATTTATATAATGATATTTATAAAGAAAATAAAAAACAATTAGAAAAGAAATTTTATAAAAAATTTCTTTCAAATCCAAAAATAAATAAATCATCTACTAATTTAATAAATGATAAAAAACTAAAATCTTTTAAAAAAATTTTTAATTTACTTGATGGTGATGGGGATGGTATTATAAAAAGTACTGCAATTAATAAGAATAAAATACCAAAAAATATTCAATTAATTTTAAACCCAGTTTTTAAAGAAATTAGAGATGATAATGAAACTTTAAATGAAAAAGAATTTATTTCTGTTTGTGAACAATTATATAATATTCTTCCTTTTGAAAAAAAAAAAATTTTCTCAAATTTTTGTAAAGGAAATAAAGTTGATAATAAATTAAAATATATTATTAAATATCCTTTTAAACCAAAAATTAATAAATCTTCAGAAAGAATTGATAAGAAATTAAATCAATATACATTAAGAGAAATTTCAAAATCATCAAAATCAATTTTTTTAATGAATAGTACATTAAGAAATAATAAAAATTTTTTTTTTAAAATATATTAATAATTTATAAATTAATTATTATTTTTTATCTTTTCAAACTTATTTTAATAATATTTATTTTATATGAATATTACATTAATTTTTCTTAAAATATCAAATCAAAAATAATAATAATAAAATTAAATGAACACATCAATACAAAATAATAATTATGACAACATAAATCCTGAATCAAATATAATAAAAATAGAAAATTCATTGGACAATTTAAAATTGTATTCAGAAAAAGAAGAAATTAAAAAAAAAAAAGAAAAAAAAAAAAAAAAGAAAAAGAAATATAAAATAAAAAAAAAAAAAAAAAATTAGATTTTGTTCAAAATTTAAAAAATGTAAGGAATAAAA
>Ga0256407_10010961_pt1 | contig 12644 bp, 8 predicted proteins | sample RumenRJG_04DNA_FD_193489 | JGI IMG/M metagenome (GOLD analysis project Ga0256407, IMG submission 193489) | Bovine rumen microbial communities from Lethbridge, Alberta, Canada - RJG_04 | ecosystem: Host-associated > Mammals > Digestive system > Stomach > Rumen | place: Canada: Alberta | collected... | reverse complement strand
TAAAGATTTCCAAAAAGGATGGACAGAATTGAATAATTTCTTACAACAAAAACAAAGAATTAATGAGGTAAAGGATCAATATTTATTGAAATATAAATGTAGACCTGAAATGCCTTTAAAAGATATAAAAGATTCAGATGCAATTGCTAATGTATTGAATGATGATGGTGAATGGTTATATGGAATGTATATAGCTGCAGCATATCAAAAATTTATTAATTGGCAAAATACATTTTTAAATAATATAATAGGAAATATAAGTCAAAGTGGAGTTTTACATTATTTTAAAGAACAATTAGAAAAAGAAATTTATGCACAAGATGCAACAAGTTCAGAAGTAGTTTCATTAAATTTAAATAATGCAAATTCAATTTATAATACTTTTGATGAAATAATAACTGCATTTTCAAAAAGAAGTTTCATTGATTTAGAAGGTCAAATCAATTATAGAAATTATAAGAATATAAAATATGATTTTGATTTAATAGAAGAAGAATTAGGAAAGATAATTTTACCAGGAAAAAAATTATTTAAAAATGAAGCAGAGAGATTTGTAACATATGGATTTGAAGGATATAGAGGAGGAAATTCAACAGTAATACAAGAATTTATTGCAAAATATAATCAAAATCCTCTTGAAAAACCAGAAAGAAAAATATTATTTGATTATACAACAAAAAATAGAATTGATTTTAATGGATTAATGTTTTCTCTTCAATTATTAATTTTCTATTTAAAAAATGAAAATTATCAAAGTACATATTCAATTAATGATGCAATTGAAAAAACTCCTGATTTTGTAAAAATAAATGATGATTGTAAAGAATTTTTCAAAGAACATGATAATTTCAAATTAAATATTTTAATTTCAATTTATGAATATATTGAATTATTATGTTATCCTCAAATTGTTGATAATGTAAATGAAGATTATAAAAAAGAAATTGAAAGAGAACAAATTGAAAAAATTAATGAATATTTTGCTCAAGAAAATGATAAAATAATTAAAAAAATGTTATTAGCTACAACAGTTAGAAGATTTATTTCAAGATTTTTAAGTGGAAAAAGAGGTGAAAATGAAATAAAAGAAGATGAAATTTTATTATATTTTATTCAAGCTAAAGAAGAATTTTGGGATAAAACAATATTTAATAATCCTAAATTTGAGGATGAATTTCAAAATATGGTTGATTCATTTGATATAAAAGTTAATCAATCAATTTCTTTTTATAATGTTTTAGGAGGAGATAAAGAATTATTAGGTGATAAAAATGAATTTGAAGAAAAAGAAGAAAAAGGAGAAGAAGGTGAAGGAGAAGTTGGAGAAGTAAATCAATTAGTACCTAAAAAGAAGAATAAAAAAAAGAAGTTTTATTAAATAATTTAATATTAAAAATTAAATATATTTTTTTAAATATTAAAATGTTTTATTTATTTAAATCAAATTTATTTAATATATTTTTTTCTATAAAACAATTCGTTGGAATAAATTTTACTAACTATATTTAATATTTTTTTTTTTGTTAATTTAAATTTATTATATTTATAATATTGTTATTTATAATTAGATGTAAAAAAAATTAATTTAATTATACAATTTTAATATGGATTCCATTGCCATATAATTTGTTTTCTTCCATTTATTATATTTTCAAAATTTTTTATGTTATAATCATTCTTTCTTTTTGCTCTTAATTTTGGTAAAATTCTTTTTAAAAATTGTTCTTGACTTAAATTAAATTCATGATGATATTTTTTAATGATTTCATTTTCACTAATTCCAATTTCAAAATAATTTTCAATATCTTCATTAGATTTTGAATTATCATATAATCTTTTTAATTCATTTTTAATTTCATTAAATATTTTTTCAATTAAAACTTTTTCTTTATAATTTTTATAAAGTGTAAAACTAATTGAACAAAATATAAAAATTCCAAATGTAAAATTTAAATAATCCCAAAATAAAAAATTCCCTATTTTTTTAATTAATATAATCAAAGATTCAAAAATATATTTTCTAAGATTAGTTATTTCAAAAGGAGAAAATATAAATTTAATAAAATTATTAAAAGTTGATTCATTATTTGAAATAACATGTTCATTTGTATTAAATAAAAATTTGTTTTTTAAACAATAATAATAAACCAAAGATATAGCACCAATTGAAAATCCTCCAGCAAGAAGTGAATATATTAAATCATAATTTATATTTTGTTCTTCTTTATTTAATAAAAGTCTAAATTGTCCATTATTATGAATTGATTGAGGTTCATTATAACGAGGATTAATTCTTTTTTCATAATTAAATTTTGAATTATAATCATTTTGATTTTGGAATTTTAAATTATTTAAATAATTATTATCATCATTATTACTATTTGATATTAATTCACCCCATTTAAATTCTTTTTCATTTTGTGAATTTATATTATTTTTCATGTTATAAATATTAAAATTATTTTGATTTGATGATGTATCAATTTCATCATAAATAGGTTCAGTTTTATTTAATTGGTTTTGTGTTTGAATGAAGTCTTTATTAAAATTATAATTATCATAATTAAAAGTTGTATTATTATAATTCTTATTAATTGGAGATAAACCTTCTTTTTCAATATCATTATATAAATTATTATTATTCATTTTATCAAAATTAATAGATTGTTTTAATGGAATTGAAATATTATTATTTTCATATGAATCATTTCCAAATGAAATTGTATTATTATCATTATTATTAATAGAATAATTAATATTATTTTTTACTTTTGATTTTAAACCATTTTTAATATTTTGTATAATATTGAAATATTCATCTTTATTATTTTCATTATCATGATTGTATTCAATATTTAAACTTGAATTATCTTTTTTTTGACTATTTATTTCTTTAATAGGTGAAAGGGGTAAATTTGATGAAATATTTTTTATTATTCTATTATTATTTTGATTTGATGAATGATTAGAACTTGAATTTGTAGTTGAATTATCATCAATATTTATTTTATTATTTAAATTGTCTTTTTTTTTTCTTGAATTATTAATTAATGATTCATAAATTTGAAAATTATTATTTTTAATATTTTTATCTTTTAAATAATTATTATTAGGTATTAAAGTAAATTCATTTGTGAAATCATTTGTTTTATTATAATATAAATTACTATTATCAACTGAATTTCTATGTTTAATTAAATTACTTTTTCTTTGAGTTTGATTTTTTTTAATATCAATTATATTATTAAATGTTTTATTAAAATATTCATCACAAAATTGAACTTTTTTTTTATTTAGCTTATTTGGTAAAGTTTGATAGGTTTGATTCAAATTTTGTAAATTATTTTCATTATTTTCAACTTCAGTTTGTGATTTAATTTCAAAAGGTGAAGAGATTGTCATTCTTCTAAAATTATTTGATGATTGACTTTGACTTTTCTTTTCAATTTTGGGCTCTTCAAATTTTACATTAATATTATCTATATGAGTATTATTTATATTATTTTGAATGTTTTGAAATTTATTTTGAACAGAATAAATATCATTTTCTTTTTTAATAATATATTCTTTGATTTTTGGAATGTTATTATTATTTTGTGAATAATTTTGGTTATTTATTTTATTTAAAAAATTATTATTTGGAACTGATAATCTTTGTTTTTCAAAATTATTATTTATATTAGGAATATTATATTGTAAATTTAATGGATTATTTATTGTTCTTCGTCTCAAATAATTATTTTTATTATTTTGATTATTTAATTGAACTAGATTTTGATTTATTTTTTGATGATTATATTCAATACTATCTCTAATATGAATTGGTTTTAAATTAATAATACTTTTTCTAATATTTCCTTCATTATAAACTCTATTAATTTTTGATGATTGTGCATATTGTTTAAAATCAGTTCCATTTTCATTTAAATTTTTTTCACTTGAAAAATTTAAATTAAACTCACTTGGTTCTCTTAATAATTTTATTTCTGTTAAATTATCTATTCTTATTGTACTTTTCTTTTGTAATTTTTTAGAATTTTTTGCTTTATTTTCTGATGATAAAGGAGAATTTTGACATGTATTTGAATCTTGTTGAATATTATTTATTGGGTTAAATAGTAATTTATTTTCATTTTCATTTTGTGAATTTTGTAAAATTGAATTATTTATATTTTGATAATCTGATTTATCAAATCTTCTTTTTAGATTATCTACTTTCATGCAATTATTAGTATTAATTTCATCTAATATGAGTTTTAAATTATTTTCATCTTTTATAGCTTCATTATATTTATTTATTAGATATTTTTTATCCTTTATTGATTGATCAAATGGAATTTGCATTTTAATAAGTCTTTTTTTTAATTCATTTGAAGAAAAGTATGAGCCTTGAAATATTTCATTTTGGGCGCTCATTTTTATTTAAATTTATTTTAAAGAATATTAATTATTTATATATTAATAAAACAAATTAAAAATAATGATAAATATTAAAAAATAAACTTTAAAAATCAAATTTTATAAAATAATAATTTTAATTATGTAATTATAACATTATTATATTCTTTTATAGAAGACAATTCTTGATTAACCTCATTAAAAGGATGATAAATAATTCTTCTTTCTTCAATAAATTTACATTCAAAATAATTCCCAAATGTAATAACCAAAGCAACAATACTATATACTATAATTGAAAATATTTTAAACTTATTTCTAAATATTTCTATATTTTCACTATTTATTAAAAAAAAATAACATATATTAACAATCCATAAAATATCACAAATAGTCAAAAAAATTGGAATTGATGTTTTATGATAAATAAAATTATGATTATAATGAGATTTTTCATAATAAAAAAATCCTAAGCTCAATAAACATTCAACTAAAATAATACATGTAATAATATAAATAGTTAATTCAAACTAGAAAAAATAAATAATTAAAAATATTTTTTTCTTACATTAGGTCCAAATAAAAATAAACATAAATGAAAGAATAAAATTGATCCTGCTATAAAATAAAAATAAAAAAGACAATTATTTATATTTTGAATTAAAGGATCTGATTCAATTTGATTTTTATTTTTTTCTTTATCATATGAAGTTCCAATTTCATTTAATAAAACTGGATTATTTATAATTGATGAATCTTTTAATGAAAAAGATAAATCTTCATATAAAAATAAAATATTTTCTTCAGGGTATTCTCTTATTAAATTAAATATTTTTCTTATTGAATTAATATTAATTTTAAATAAATTTAAATTTGTTCTAATTTCAATTTCTTTTCTTTTATTTAATACAGATGTATATTTTTTCTTTGTTTTATTATCAGCTTTAATATCATAATTCATTACCTTATATTTTTTTTTTAAATATTCCATTTTTTTAATTAAAATTATTTGAATATTAAATAAATAAATATATATATTAACAATCTAATAATAATAAATAATATTAATTTTTACAACATTTTTTCTTTTTTTTTCCTCCATTATTTTTTTCATTACCATTATATTTTAATTTATAAGATTGAGTCAAGTTTTTAATATTATAATTATTAATTGTTTTAATTTGATTTGAACTTATTATTCCATTTTCTTCTTCACAATAATTTGGATCAATAATTTTTTTTCCTATACATTGAAACAAACGTTCAATGCCAATATTAGATAATGCAGATGTTAATTTAAAAATACCATTAATTTCCTTTGCAAAAGCTTTAGCTTCATCATCAGAAACTTCTTCTCTTTCATATAAATCACTTTTATTACCAACAACAAAATAAAACTGAGCAGTTGAATTATTAAGAGCTTCTTTATACCAATAATTTTTTAATGCATCGAAAGATTTTTTATTAATAATTTCATAAACGAAAACAATAACTTGTGATTCTTTATAAAACATTCTTGCTAAAGACCTATATTTTTCTTGTCCTGCAGTATCCCAAATATCAAGATTAATTGATTGGTTATTTACTTTTATTTCTTTTGAAATGAATTGGGCACTTGATGATGATATTTGATCTTTATCAAAAATATCTTTTGTAAATCTTGAAATTATTGATGTTTTCCCTACCCCAGCTTCTCCTATTAATACTACTTTCACTGGCTCCATTTTAGAATGATTTTGATAAAATTTTTTTAATTATTATATTTGAAGAGAAATAAAATATTATTTTAAATTAAAGTTTAAATGTCTGCTTTTAATTCTTCTAAAAAATATTCTTCTACTAATTCTTCAACATCATCTAATTCATCAACTGCAAAAAAAGCACCTAATAAATTATATACAAAAGAAATAAATAGTTTAATAGAAAAGATTATAAAAAGTAAAAAAAATACATTTCGTTTAACTCAACTTCATGCATTTAATCAACATGTTTACAATAATAATAATAATATAAATAGTAATAATAATTTAAATTCAAATTCAGAAAAATTAACAAAGCAAAATTATTCACTTAATAAAGAAAATAATGATATAAAATCATTAAAAATTTCAAAACATTATCATACAAAAAGTAAAACTAATCAAAGTAAAAGTGATACAAGTAGTATAAATGAACCTCAAAGTATATCAATTATAAGTAATAATATTGGTAATTCATCTAATTCAAAAGTATCAGAATTTACAAAATTATTAGAAGAATTTATTGAAATGCATAATTCAAATAAAAAATTATCTCCTTCTGATAAAGTAAGAAGAAGTGGTTTATTTATTGAAATATTAAAATTTCTTAAACAAGAAAAAGATTTGAGTAATATTATTTTTGATAATGAACAATTTGTAAATAATATTCTTGAAATTGTTTCAATTGTTAATTTTGCTCATATAAGAGCATATCCTAAATATAAAGTTACTGATTCAAATTATAATATAATAGAAGCAAATTTATCTAAACAAATTATTGAAGAATTTGCAGTTAATGAAAATGATAATAATAATGGTAATGTACCTTCAATGATAAGAATAAAAAATGAATGTTGGCAAGATATTTTAAATTTATATGATATTTTTATTGTTTTATTAAATAATATTCCTACTGAATCTTTATTAATTTCAAAAATTCCTTTAAAATTTATTTCTGATCTTGTTTTAGCTTTACAAACTCTTGATAATGAAGAAAGAATAATAATAAAATTAATTATTTATAAAATATATATTTCATCACTTACTTATAGGAAATTTATTTTAAAAAATATTTCAAATATTTTAATTGATATTACAAGAGATGAAAATTCAAATTTATTATGTTTAGGTGAATGTTTAGATTTATTAAAATGTATAATTTTAGGAGCAAAAAAACCAATAAATGAAAAATATATGAGTTTAATTAAAGATATAATTTGTCCTTTATTAAAATGTAAAAATATTTATAAACAAAATATACTTAAAGAAATGATATATAAATTAATGGCTTTTGACAAAAATGTTTTACAAGAAATATTAAATTATTTAATTAAAACTTGGCCTGTGAGATATCCAGATAGAATAATAACTTATTTAGATATTTTAGAAAATATTTTTACAAATAATTTAACTAGTAATTTAGATGAAAATTTATTAAATAAAATATTTAGAAAAATAAAAATTTGTTTTAGTGATTTAAGTTTCTTAATTGCTGATAGAAGTTTAATTTTTTTCAAAAATGAAAATTTTATTGTTGAATTATATAAAAGTAATTTACAATTGTCATTTCTTTCTAAATTAGTTGAAAATATTGAAAATCATTGGAGTCAAGAAATTAAAATTATTAGTAGAATTGTAATTTCTCGATTATCAAAAAGAGATGAAAAATTATTAAATAATTTATCTGAAACTGAAAAAAAAATTATAGATGATTTTAAATTTGACATTAATGAAAGTGAAGATATTTGGGATATTCAATTTAATTTAAAAGGAGATTAATTATAGTTTTTTATTGATTAATTTTATTTAGTTTTTATATTTTTTTAAACATTTAAATCATAATTTTAAATTTTTTATTATATAAATAACTTTTTATATTGTTTGATACTGTTTATTGAGAACAAAAATTATTTATTATTCTCTGATACAAAATATCAATTATTGTTCTTCGAGATAAAAACAATAAATTAATAAAAAGTAATTTAAAGTAAGCACACGAAGAATTTTAATATTAAATTTTTTTTTTAAATAAATAAACATTCTAAATATTATTTAATGGTAATTTAATGCATTAAATAAATATTATAATTGAAATAAATAAGTATGAATTATTAATTTTAATTTTTTGATGAAATTATTTATTAGTCTTTATCTTGATTCAAATATTGGAAATTATAAAACAACTTATATTGAAGTCCCATCAAATAAAATTTATGTAAAAGAATTAAAGAAAATAATTAACGAAAAATTAAATATAAAAGAAAACGAGCAAAGATTAACATATAAATTACTTAATACATACATAACATTAACAAATGAATTTCAATTATCATTTTTTTATATAAAAGCCAATTCTACTATTTATTTAGAATTAATAAAACAAATAGACAAAAATGCTGAAATAAAAAAAAAAATTTAATTGAACAAAAATGCAAAATTAAAATATTTATCAATGCTTGGATTTTATGATACAAACTCATTCAAAAATAAAAGAAGTACAATGTTTGTATCATCATCAAATAATATAAATTTATCCCCAGTAAAAGAATCATTAATTGAAGGATATGATGAAATAAATTCAAATACAATAGATGCTTTAATTGAAATAATAAAAAAAAATAATTTTAATGAATTTTATGAATATATAGAACAATATTCAATAAAATCAATAAATATTTTTAATGCAAATAAATGGGCACCACTTCACTTTGCATGTTATCATGGAAATGCAGAAATAACAGCATATATATTATATAATTTAAATGGTGATATTAATATATTAAATAAAGATGGTTGGTCTGGTCTTCATTTAGCTGTTTATAAACAAAATGAAGATTGTGTTAGAGTTTTAATTGCTAATGAAAAAATCAATACTGATATTAAAATTCAAAATGGTATTACTGCTCTTCATTTTGCTTGTAAGAAAAATAATTTGAAAATTATTAGTATTTTAGTTTATAAAGCTGATATTAATATTAAAGATGATTCTGGTAAATTACCTATTGATTATACTACTGATAATAATATTAAAAAATTTTTAAATAAAATATTAGAATCAAAATCAGATAAAAAAATAAAAAAAATAAAATCAAATACTTCAAATTTATCATCTTTATCACATAAATCAAAAGATTTTGAATATACTGAAAATTCAAATTATACTTTATATCCTTTTTTAAAAAGTATAAAAAATATTCCAAAAAATCCTCCTAAAGTTTATGGATTAATTGAAAAAGCAGGTAATTATATTCCTATTTATAGAAGCAGATATATTGAAATAGATCCTTATAAAGGATTTTTAAGAAGATTTAAATCAATTGATGTTTTTCCAAATAATCCAAATGAAGTAATTCTTTTAAAAACTATTACTAAATGTGAGAAAATTCCTAGTAATAAAGGTGAAAAAGAATTTATTTTTGAGATTGAATATTCAAAAGTTGAAAAATATAAAGTTCATTCTTTATCTGCTTGTGAAAAATGGGTTCAAGCTATTCATGACTCAGTTAATTTCATTAAATTTTGGGATAAATTCAAAAATGAATATTCTAATATTGATCAATATTTATATGGAATTCATCCTGATAGTATTGATATTGATGGTGATACTGGTAAAATCAGAGAATATGATTCAAAAGGAAATTTAAAAAATAATGGAAAAAATATTATAAATATTCTTGATAATAAATTAAATGATAATGGGACAATTTTATATGAAGATTCATACAAAACAAAAAAAATAGGAAAAAGCTCTTTTGATATTCTTGAATTAATAGGAGCAGGAACTTTTGGAAAAGTATATAAAGTAAAAAGCTTAATTGATAAAAAAGTATATGCAATGAAGGTATTAAATAAAAATTTTTTAATAAATAACAATCAATTAAAATATGCAATTTCAGAATGTAATATATTAAAACAAGCAAATTTCCCTTTTATAATCAATTTACATTATTCATTCCAAACAAATGAAAATTTATATATGATATTAGATTATTGTCCAGGTGGTGACCTTGGTTTTCATCTTCAATTAAATTTATTCGAAGAAGATAGTGCAAAATTTTACATAGCAGAATTAATATTAGCAATAGAATATTTACATAATATGAATGTAATATATAGAGATTTAAAACCAGAAAATATTTTAATAGGAAATGATAATCATATTAAATTAGCTGATTTTGGTTTAGCTAAAGAAAATATAAAAGATAATAATTTAACAAGTTCATTTTGTGGTTCACCTGCTTATCTTTCTCCTGAAATGGTTAATAGAAAAGGTGCAGGAAAATCAAGTGATATTTATGGTATTGGTGCTGTTTTATATGAATTAATTTCTGGTACTCCTCCTTTTTATGCTAATGATATTAATACTCTTTATAAAAATATTACAGGGAATAAATTAATTTTTCATGAATATTTTAGTGATGAATTAAAAGATTTATTAATGAAATTATTGGATAAAGACCCTAAGAAAAGATTAGGTGTTAATGATAAAAATAAAATTAAAGAACATGAATTTTTTAATGATATTAATTGGGAAGAATTAGAAAAAAAACATATTAAACCTCCAATAGATTTAGTTTATATTAAATTAGAAAATGAAATACCATTCAATTATAAAAAAAATAATAAAAGTATTAATAGTCCAAAAATAAATAATACAAATAATAATGAAAATAATGTGAAAAATTTTACTTTTGTCAGACCAAATTCATCAAATAAAAACAAATAAAAAAAAATTAAATAAACAATAAAAATAATATTTTATTAACTTTTATAAATTTAAACTATTAAAATCCTTGATTTTAATGTTCAGTACGATATACATCTAAAAGATAATCTTTAGGAATAATTTGAAATCTTTGTGCTTCAGGATTAAATGTAGGAGTTTCAATAAAGCTTAAATATAAGTTATTTAATCTTTGTCTTAAACCTTCTAAAGATGAATCAGGTCTTCCTCTTTGTAACATATCACTTTCTCTTTCAACTAATTCTAAAATTTTTTGAATTAATGTACAAGGTCTTTCTTTATTATATTCTTCCATTAATTTTTTAAATTCTAATAAATTTGCAAGTCTCTTATCAACAGTAGTAGCAGAAACTAATTTTTTAAATTGTCTTTCTAATTTAGCAGCAGTTAATGTTAAAACAGTTTGAACACTTACAAAATGACCATCATAAACTCTCCATTTTTTATCAGCTGACATTTTTTCCAAAAATTTAGCAATTTTTTCAGTTCTATTTTCTTTATTTGCAGAAATTTTTAATTTTTCAATAGTTTGTAATAAACTAATTTCTTTATGTAATAATTCTTGTAAAGCAAGCATTTTATCTTCATCACTTAAATTAGAAGATTTAATTCTGATAGTTTCACTTTGTACCCAAGCATCTAATTCTTCTTTTAATAATTTAAAATCATAATTTGATTTAGGATGCATTCTTCTTTTAATTTCTCTTTTATTTTTAGCTTCTTGTTCTTTTCTTTCTTCTTCTTCTTTTTGTTCTTGTGCTTTAATTTCATCATCTCTTTCTTTTCTTAATTCACGACAAGTTTTCCTAGCAAAAAATCCTCTCATCATTTTTTGAAGATAAATAACAGTATTATTTCTTTTTTCTTCCCATTTATCAGCAGTAAAATATTCAGTAGGAAAAAGTTCTTTATCTTGTCTATTATCAATATATAATCCAACATAAGCCATTTGAGTACCAAATTCTCTATTTTGTTTAGTACTTAATGATCTATATTCATAAGTTTGACAATCTCTTTCTTCTTTTTTTATATGTGGATTTTTATATTGATCAGTTTGTGCATATGCATGATAATAATAAGTTCCATTTGTTTTATTTACAAATCCTCCATAATATGGTTTTTTATATTTTATTTTTTGAAGTTCTATTACTACTCTTTTTGGTTGATGATTTTGATCTATGATTTTAAATTCTATTTCATATGTGTCATAATCACCTTGTGTATCATCGTTGAATAGTTTTTCCATATCTTGATATCCTTTTTCTTCATTATATATTAATTCTCCATCTACATGTGGAGATTTGTTATCTCCATTATCAAAGTCGTCCATTTGATTTTTTTATTTAAATTTAGCTTTTTATTTGCCAGTTATTATTTTATTATTTATTTTTTTTATTTTTTGATTGGAGAAAAATAAATAATTAATTTAAATTTTAATTTGTTTAAAATATATTTTATTATTTTCAACTTTTTTTTTATTAAATTTATTAAATAATCTTTTTATTTATTTTTATTATTCATCATCATCATTTGATTCAACTTTCTTTTTCTTTTTTATTGATTTTTTTTCTTTTTTTTTCTTTTTATCTTTTTCACTTTCATCACTTTCTTCACTTTCAATTTTTTTCTTTTTATTGCTTTTTTTAATATTTTTTTTATCATCTTCATCACTTTCTTCACTTTCAATTTTTTTCTTTTTATTGCTTTTTTCAATATTTTTTTTATCATCTTCATCACTTTCTTCACTTTCATCTCTTTTAATT
>Ga0256407_10010955_pt1 | contig 12646 bp, 8 predicted proteins | sample RumenRJG_04DNA_FD_193489 | JGI IMG/M metagenome (GOLD analysis project Ga0256407, IMG submission 193489) | Bovine rumen microbial communities from Lethbridge, Alberta, Canada - RJG_04 | ecosystem: Host-associated > Mammals > Digestive system > Stomach > Rumen | place: Canada: Alberta | collected... | reverse complement strand
CGAAACTGAAGAAGGCCTTATGGGGCATCTGCGTCCGGCGTCGTATCGCGCCTGCGAGATTGAGCAGCAGGATCGCAATCAATGGCAGAAGCAAAAACGCGTACAAGGGCCCTCGGTAATCCTGTTTATCCGGTGTGGCATAGGAGAAAACCCCGTTGAACGGAGAGCTTGCAAGCACGACAAAATAGACTGCCAGCAGGCCAAGCGCGGTATGAAGGAGCCTGCTGGAGCGCATGTTTTCTCCGCAGGCGTGCAGCATATAAGTCGTCAACATGGGCAACGGCAGCGAGATGAACAGAAGTTCTATAAACACCACGATAGTTATGACTGCGCCCGAAACGGGATGATGGGAGAGGATCAGTTCGATGAAGCTGGAAAAACAGCATACCATCAGAACGATAAAATAGTGTAGAAAAAAGCGCTTGCCCCAGCGGTCGATCCCGGGCATGACGGCGGTGAACCACAATCCCACCACACTTAACAGCAGCGCCGCGCTGATGATGGAGAAGTAGAAGATTTCTGACCAATGGCTCATGCGTCCGAGCCTCCCATCGCAAAAGGAAAGCGCAGCATTTTTAGCTTCCTGCGAACGCTTTCCGAGGTTAGAGGCTTGACCAGGAAACCGCAGGCGCCGGTGTCCCATGCGTCGAGGGCATAGTCGGGATAGGCGGTCAGATAGACCACGTTGGTGCAGGGATTGATTTCAAGCAGACTTCGGCAGAGGTCAAGGCCGCTGGCCGTTCCCAGCTCGATGTCGAGAATGGCCAGATCGATCCGGTTCGCTTTCGCGTATTCGATCGCCATCTTAGGCTTGTTAAAGCCCGCGATCATCGCGTTCGGCACGACCTCCTCCAGAATTTGCAGACTGTAGTTGAGGATGGGCTTGTTGTCCTCCACCATGATGATGTTGGGCGATTCGTCGCTCTCAGACGCAATGGAGAACAGCGTGCCGATGTCCACCTCCAGGATCTGAGCAAGACGGGTAATCATGGCGACATCCGGTAGATGAATGCCATTTTCCCATTTGGAAATTGTGGTATTGTTGACGAACATCAGTCTTGCAAGCTGATTCTGAGAAAGGCCCTTTTTTGTTCTCAGGTTTCTTAATGTCTCCGCAAACAGGGTGTTCATGTGGTCAATCCTCCTCCTTATCTTATTGTATGGTAATCCAAGAGCCATCACAAAAGCAAGCAGGAAGGGCAAGGGAGGGGTTGAGATTCCGGCAACTCCCTTTCCCCCGGTGGAATTTTCCGATAAAATGACGATAAAATGACTAGGACAAGTTCTATACAAGGAGTATTCACATGAAGGCAGATCAAATCATCAAAAACGCAAGGATTTTCACATCGGACAAGGACAATCCTCTTGCGACCGCGATGGTGGTGAAAGACGGCAAATTTGTCTATGTGGGCGGTGAAGCCGGTCTTTCGGCTTACGAGGGCGAGGTCACCGATCTCGGTGGCAGGTTCATCATGCCCGGCATCATCGACAGCCATGTCCATGTAACCACCGGCGTCGCATTTGAGTACACAGATTTGGGCGTACCCGTCATGTGTTCCGACAAAAAGGAAAGTCTGGACTTTATGGCGGAGTATATTCAGAACCATTCCGGACTGAAGCGTTACAGATTCATGATGGCGCGGGCAAACCTGAATGGAGAAGAACTCACAAAGGAAGACCTCGACGCGATTTGTCCGGACGCGGAGATCGTGGTTTTAGAGGAGGAAGTGCACAGCAACTGGGTGAACTCGAAGGTTCTCGCGTCCCACGGAATTACCGATGACACACCGGATCCCGTGCCGGGGCTCGCCTATTTTGTGCGCAAGGATGGGCATGTGACCGGAAACTCCTACGAAACCGCGAGCTGGCCAATCCTGTTCGATGGCGTAAATGACCTGACGGACGAGCAAATCAGCACAGCTGTCCTGCGCTGGCTTAACTCCTCTGTAAAGTATGGCGTAAGCTGTGTCTTCGACGCCGGCTTCCCGGAACACAACGGGATGAATGAGCGGATCTATGCATATCTGCGCGAGCTGGACAGGCAGGGAAAGCTACCGGTCTACGTCGACGGATGCTATGTGCTCACGCAGCCGAGGAAGATGAAGGAGGCCCTGGAAGGGGTGAAGCACTTCCGGGATGAGTTCGACACGGAGCACATGAAGGTTCACACGCTGAAGATCTTTATGGACGGCACCCTGAAGATCGAGACCGCGGCGATGGTCACTCCTTATGTGGATACTGGTGCGTCGGGAGCCTCAGCTTTCAATGCGGAACAGGTCTTCGAGATTCTGAAGGAGCTCAATGGGGCAGGACTGGATCTTCATGTACATACCGTCGGCGAGGCCTCGTCCCGCGTGGTACTGGACGGCGTGGAGATGGCCAGAAAAGCGCTGGGCGACAGCTTCCGTGTGAAGATCACCTGCGCCCATCTTTGGGTCCAGGATGACGCCGATCTGGATCGTTTCGCAAAGCTGAGCGTAACTGCCAATTTTACACCGTGGTGGCACAGCGGCAACGGAGGCCCCAATCCTATTAAGTACTGGCCTGCTTTTATCGGAGAGAAGCGTGCCCATTCCATGTTCCGCTGCAAGACGATCTGGGATACGGGCGCACTCGTAACCTGGTCCAGCGATGAGGTTTTTTACGGAGATTTTAAGAACTGGAGCCCCTATCTTGCCATGGAGGTCGGTATGACGCGCTGGATCAATGGGAAGACCAGATTCGATGAAGAAGAAAGAACCGTTGCAGCATTCCCACCCGCCAGTGAGAGAATGAGCATTGAGGAAATGCTGTTGGGATATACCATCAACGGCGCAAAACAGCTTGGCATCGAGGCTTCCAAGGGTTCCATCGCGGTTGGTAAGGACGCGGATTTTCTGGTGTTCGACGATGACCTGCTCACGGCAGAGCATGAGGGCTTTAGCTATAATATGCCGCGGGATGTGTATTTCAGCGGAAAGAAAGTTAACTGAGCGTGTCCTTTGGGCAGTCTGCTTGGAAGAATCCAACATAAAGAATCATTCTAACTAAACAAAAGGAGAATAAGCATGAAGGCAGATCAGATCATTAAGAATGCGAAGATTTTCACATCCAACCAGGACACTCCACAGGCGACTGCCCTTGCAGTAAAGAACGGCAAATTCGTCTATGTGGGCGACGAGGCCGGTCTTGCGGCCTATGATGGCGAAGTTACCGATCTCGGCGGTAAATTCATCATGCCCGGCATCATCGACAGCCATGTCCATGTAACCATGCCAGTTGGATTTGAGTATGCGGATATGGGCGAACGCATTGAATGCAACGGTAAACAGGAAGCGCTGGACATCATGGCGGACTATATCCGCAAGCATCCCGGTGAGAAACGCTACAGATTCATGATGGAGAAAAAGATCCTGAATGGGGACGATATCATAAAAGAGGAGCTCGACGCGATCTGCCCGGATGCTGAGCTTTTGATCCAGGAAGCGGAATGTCACAGCGTATGGGCAAACTCCAGGATTCTTGCCAGACACGGCATTACGGACGATACGCCGGACCCCGTGCCGGGCCTTGCCTTCTATGTGCGCAAGGACGGGCATGTTACCGGAAACATGTATGAAGGTTCGACAGAAGTTCCGGTCATTCTCGACAGCTCGATGGAGTTGACCGATGAACAGGTTGACGCGGCGATTAATCGTTGGATTGAGTTTTCCAGGAAGTTTGGCGTGTCGGGTGTCTTTGACGCGGGCATTCCGGGAGATCCCAAGTTCCATGAGAAAGTCTACAAGCGCCTGTGCGAACTGGACAGAGAGGGAAAGCTGCCTATTTATATCGACGGCTGCTATGTGATCGCCTCGTACCGGGAAGTGGAGGAAGGCCTGCGGGAGCTGAAGCGTTTCCGTCATGAGTATAACACGGAGCACCTGAATGTCCATACCCTGAAGATTTTTATGGACGGCACCCAGAAGATCCATACCGCAGCCATGGTCACGCCCTACGCAGATATCCATACGCTGGGGTCTACCGCCCTTACCGCGGAGGAGATGGCAGAGCTTTTGAAGCAACTCAATGAAGCTGATCTGGATCTTCACCTGCATACCGTCGGTGAGCGCGCGTCCCGCGTGGCATTAGACGGCGTAGAGCTGGCCAGAAAAGAACTCGGAGACAGCTTCCATGTGCGCGTTACCTGCGCCCATCTGGAGATTCAGGACGACGCGGATCTGGACCGCTTCGCGAAGCTGGGCGTATTTGCGAATTATACGCCGTGGTGGCATGCCGACGACCCCAGCATAAGTACTGTTTGGCTCGGAGAGGAGCGCGCCAGAAAGCAGTTCCGTTGCAAAACGGTTTGGGACACTGGCGCGACCGTGGCCTGGTCCAGCGATAACATCGCCTTCGGAGATTTCACATCCTGGAACCCTTATCTCGGCATGGAAGTCGGAATGACGCGCCTGAGAAGCGAAAAAACCCGAATTCAGGAATACAACAGAACTGCCGCTGTATTTCCTCCTGTCGACGAGAGAATGAGCATTGAGGAAATGCTGATGGGATTTACCATCAACGGCGCGAAGCAACTCGGCATCGAGGACTCCAAGGGCTCCATTGCGGTTGGCAAGGACGCGGATTTCCTGGTGTTCGACAATGACCTGTTCACTGCGGAGCACGAGGGATTTAGTTACAACCTGCCGCGGGATGTGTATTTCGGCGGGAAGAAAATGAACTGATGGCGTTCATTGGGTAGTTTGCCAGAGTTCAGGCGGCCCTTTATTATAGACAGTATTAAGGAGGACATATTCTATGAAGGAAACAATCATTCTCGGCAACATCATCACCATGGACGAAAAGAAGCCCTTTGCCAGGGCAGCCCTGGTCAAGGACGGCGTATTCGCTTTCATCGGCAGTGCGGAGGAAACGAAGCAGCTCGCAGCCCAAGACGCGCAGGTGCTGGATTACGGCGAGAACTACATCTATCCCGGCTTCCTGGAATCCCACTGTCACAGCTATCTGGCGGGCGACCGCGCCATCGGGCAGGCGAACCTCTCTCAGGTTGGCATGACCGACTATGCGAAATACCGCGAGATCATCAAGGACTACATCAAAAAGAACCCGCAGCGCACGTTCTACATGGCCGCAGGCTGGGTTGAAAATGACGAATACGTCACCAAGGCGTATCTGGACGAGATCTGCACCGATAAGATACTGCTCATGCAGACCGGCGGCGGGCACTCCATGCTGCTCAACAGCAAGGCTCTGGAATGGGCAGGCATTGACGCTGCCTACGCGGAAAAAATGGGCTATGATCTGGTGCATGTGGACCAAAACGGTGAACCGGACGGTTACATCTGTGAAGCGCCCGTGTTCGAGCTGTATCCCAAGCTTCCCACGACCCTTGACAATGCAAAAGACTATCTGCTCTCCTGGCAGGACATGGCCCTCGCAAACGGCTACACTGCGGTTGCCGACGCCGGCGTGGAAGTTACCAATTCGATCGCGACCAAGGCTTTCTACGAACTGGAACAGGAGGGCAAGCTGAAGCTGCGCACCTATGCCTACCTGATGTGCCCGGACAATCCCGAAGACCCGAAGGCGGAGGTGGCCCGTATCGCTGCGGATCGTGCAAAATACAGCGGCGAATATTTCCACGTCATCGGCGTCAAGACGTTCCTGGACGGCGTGACCGAAGCGCACACAGCATGGCAGAACCAGGATTACCTGGACCAACCGGGCTATCACGGCAACGAGCGCTTCAACGACCACGACAAGATGGTGGAACTGATCGCGGCGGCGGACGCTGAGGGCCTCTCCGTCCACGTCCACTCTGAGGGCGGCGGCGCGACACATTTCATGCTGGGCTGCATTGAGGACGCGGAAAAGATCACCGGCGATATGGATCAGCGTAACGTCCTGGCGCATCTGCACTTCGTCACCGACGAGGATATCCGCCGCATGGCCGCAACCAGTTCCATTCCGGCAGTTCCTCCGCTGTGGACAGCGGAAATTCCGGGCTTCTATGATATTGAGGTCTCTTATGTCGGTAAGGAACTGGCAGAAAAATCTTACCCGATCAAGTCCTTCTTTGACGCGGGCGCATATCCGGTTTTCCATTCGGACTACCCGGTTTCTCCCTCGTTCAGCATCCCACACAGTATTTACATGGCGGAAACCCGAGCTCTTCCAAAATCGTTCGGCATAGAAGCGGAAACGCAGCATAACATCAAGGAAGCGATCACTCGCGAACAGTCTCTGCGGGCCCTGACCATCAACGTCGCGTATGCATGGCACCAGGAGCATCGCCTGGGCTCCATTGAGTTCGGCAAGATTGCCAACATGACCGTGTATGACTGCGACTTCCTGCATGACGACATTGAGAAGGTCGCCGAGGCCAAGCTCGTCGCCACCGTCGTGGACGGTGAAGAGGCCTACAAGGCTTAAGACATCTTCATTCAAAAACTAAGTAGGAGGTCCCGTCCGTGCCTTCTTTAACGGTCAAGAGCTGCATATTCCGAACTCTTTGAAAGCTTGAGAAAATGGAGCTCTTTGGGCAGCCCACCGGTTTTTGGGCTGCCCTTTTCAAACTCAGAAGAAAGGAACATGGCAGAACTATGTCCAGACACAATATTGCCAGATTGTTTGAACGGAGAAGGGGGCACCTTGATTATCGCATCAAGCGGGATTACGTCAGGAACGGAATTGCAGTGATCCCCTGTCATGTTTCCGACTACAGCGATGTAATCAATCCTTATAGCGTTAAAGGTTGTGAAACTCTCAATACGGATTTTTTTGACTATCTTACAACAGCTGCTGAGGTGACGCCGACTGAGTGTCCACTGGTTCTAAATATCATCGGGGATTGCCTTACGCAGGAGGAGAAACAGACCATTGATGAGGTTATCCGGGATGATTTGGCCTATGATCTGGGCATGGTTGAAAAGGCAGAGCAACGGCACAGGCGGATATTCATATTTTTGTGGATCGGTCTGATCCTTTCAGGCGCGTTGCTATGGTTTACGAAATCCCTGGCAGATGAACCACGCGAGCTGTTGTTTATTCCGTTCTGGTTTATGGGCGAAACCTTGTGCGACTATATATTCCTGACCGGGTATGATCTTCGCCGTCAAAGGAGATTGGCCGGACGGCTCGCGAGTATCAAGGTCGTTTTCTCCGATAGCTATGAGGCTCCGAATTACACGGAAAACGACGTCGATCAGCTGTATCATCAAATTGAAAAGGAAGTAAATGAATCTCTTCGGGAGGACCGGGAAAAATCATGAAAAAGTTATTTACAATCGATGATTTTATGGTGGCTTTCATCTCGGCGCTGGGCTATGGCTTTGGCTATACGATTCCGATGCATCTGGGCTGGCCGGAGCTTGCGTGTCTGGTGGCATGCTTTGCACTCGGGATCGCACTGGAAGAGATCATCAGCAAGATCGTTTTCAGCAAAACCGTCCAGCAAAAAACGGTCAACCGGGTATTCACGTATGTGGCGATCCTGCTCGTTTTCCTGATCGCCGAGTTTGTTTCCACGCGTTTGCTGGGCACGTCCCTGATGGAAGATCTGGAGGAGGAGTTTGCGTGGGTTGTAGGTCTTCCCATTCTCGGCTTGATCGTGAACCTCCTCATCCGCGGATACCGAGTCCGTAAGATCCGCAAGCGCTACGGGAACGGAAGCCAAGGCTATGTGTTCGATGTGACGGATAAGGACATTGAGGAAGTGAACCGGCAGAATCAGTCCATCCGCAGCGAATACGACACCGATTGTGCGGTAAAAACGCGAACCGGCGTCTACGTCGGGGAGAAGTACAAGAAAACCCTGATCTTTACAGGAATCCCCTACGCAAAGCCGCCGGTTGGTGCGCTCAGATGGAAGGCGCCCGAACTGCTGCCCTCATCGGATGACGTGTTTGAGGCCAAAAACTTCGGTGCTTCGGCCATACAGGTGGAGCACAAAGGCTCGATCATCAGGCATCACCGGCAGAGCGAGGACTGCCTGACCCTGAATATCGCCGCCGGAGCAAAAAAGACTGATGCGAAAAAGCCGGTGCTCGTGCTGTTCCACCACGGCGATTTTACCTACGGCGGTGCGGTCGATCCGCTGCTGTACGGCGGCGATTATGTAAATGCGCATCAAGACGTCGTACTTGTCAGCTTCAATTATCGCCTTGGTATCTTCGGGTTCATCGATTTTTCGGAGGTTCCCGGCGGGGAGGCCTGCCCGGATGCCCTGAACCTCGGGCTACTGGATCAAATCGCGGCGCTGAAGTGGATCAGGGAAAACATCGGTTCCTTCGGAGGAGATCCCGAGCGGATCACTGTGCTGGGCTTCGAGTCCGGCGCGACCTGCATCTGCCTGCTGGCGGCCAGCGAGCAGGCGAAGGGCTTGTTCCAGAGGGCCTTCGTGTTCAATGGCAGCCCGGAGTCTGCCTATGATACGCCGGATGCCTCCAGAGCCCTGGCGAAAGCACTGTTGGAAGAAACAAACACTTCGACGATGTCGGAGCTTTTGCACCTGGATACAGAAGCCCTGAAGAACGCTGCGCAAAGGCTTTGGATGAACATGTGCGCACCGACCTGTGACGGAAAACTGATCCCCAAGCAGGTGTATGAGGCATATCGGAATGGAGCCGCTTCGGGTATCGAGTTTATCGTCGGGATTACCAGCGAGGAAATGCAGGTGATCCGATCCTCCGTCGGCGGGAAGAACTACGAGGACGCGGTAAACGCGGCTGTAGACAACCTGCAGGGCGATTTGGACAGTTCCACCGCCGAGGCGGTGCGGGCGTATATCGAGGCCCAGACGGCGGCTTCGTCCGAGCTTGAGGCGAAATCAAAGCTGGTTGGGCAATGGATCGCATTGGGCGTCTATCGAGTCGCGTCAATGCTGTCGCAGGGCGGAAACAAGGTGCATCTGATGTACTGGGATGAAAAGGCGCTAATTGAGAATCTGGGTTCGGGTACCGCAGACGTTCTGGCGGCATTGCTCGGAAACGGCGAAGCGTTGCAGATGTACGGCAGCGTGATGAACGCGGATCTGTCCGAAACGCTCCAGGCCCTGCTGCTGAAATTCGTCAGCGGGGAAGCTATGCAGCTATATCGAAACGAGATTTCGGGCTTCGACGGCCTCGACTGGAAGGCGTTTCCCCAGGCGCTTATCGTTTCGGATGGAAAATTCGCGTGCGATACGATTGAAGACAGGATAACAGCGGTTAAAGCAGATGTTCATTGAAGATGAAAGAGGCAGCATCAAAGAAGGCAAATATGCGGATTTCCTCCTCGTTGACAAGGATGTGCTGTCCTGTCCGGCGGATGAGATACACACTGCCAAGGCGCAGGCTACCTATTTTGAGGGAAAGAAGGTGAATTGATTCTTTGAATATTATGAAAAACAATATCAGGAACCTGTTCGGAAAAGACGAGGAACAAACCATCCGGACTCTGGCAAAGTATTATCCGCTGAATGAGGCGACCAATACCTTTGAAATTGCCCTGCGCTATGAAAAGGCAAGCGACCTTTTTGAAGAGAATACCGATACGCTCGAAAGGTCTTCAAGAGTCTCTGAAGGTATTACAGATCAAATGGCGGAAATGCTGGACGATATCCCGAAAGGATACAGCGCCGATGTCTCGATCTGGGTTGATGATTACGAGGGATATTCCGCGGAGCAGTTGATGGACGGATTCAAAGATGCCCTGTTTCTCCGTCACCGCCGATTCCTTCACGAGGCGACCCGGGATGGAATGAAAATGGGTGCCCTGCTGGTGTCAGGTATCGTCATGATCCTGGTCCTGACCATCGGCAGGCAGATCGGCTGGTGGGGCGGCGATGACACCGTCAGTGAGATCCTTACCTATCTGCTGGACACCCTGGGCTGCGTCCTGATCTGGGAAGGTCTTTACATGGCTTTTCTTAATGAGTCTGAAGAATATGATTTCGAACAGAAAATATCTCATAAGATCAGTTCCATCAGCTTTTGGCAGGATAACAAAGACAGAGCTACGGCCAGTGAGAGCAGGGAGAATATCTCTGCGCTGATGGCGATAAACCGCAAAATACTGCTTGCCAAAAGACTGCTTCTGTTCAGCGGCTTTTCCCTGCTCTGCCTGTCAATTGCGTGGGTGCTGCAAACACTTGGGATTATCATCAACCCCGAGGTATTCGGTGAAAAAGTCACCGTCGAACTCATCCTGGATATGGGGGTTGCTATCCTGGCCGGAGCTGCCGGCGTTCTGTCGCTTCTCACTTACGAGGAAAAAATGAAGGATTCGCCCATTGCTCTGGTTTTTGCCGCGGCAGTTATCCTTTATACGACTGTCTACGGCTTTATCATGCTGTTCGGTGAAGGAAGCAAACTTATACCGATAGAGATGATTCTTGTCATCTGCATCATCATTGCCGGATTGACCTTCCTGATCGGTCACGGAATGAATTACGCTCTGTACAGGCAGAACAAACGCCGGTAATCATTCAGAAGAAAAGAGAAATCATGTGTTGCGACAGGACAAAGAAAGGAAAAACAATGAAAGCAGACAGGATCATCAAAAACGCGAAAATCTTTACCTCGGACAAGGACAAGCCGATGGCTTCTGCCCTCGCGGTGAAGGACGGCAAGTTCGTCTATGTGGGCGATGAGGCGGGCCTTTCGACATATGAGGGAGAGGTCACAGACCTCGGCGGCAAATTCGTCATGCCCGGCATCGTCGACAGTCATGTCCATGTGACCATAGGCGTTGGATTTGATTACATTGACCCGGGCGTGCTCGTTCCGTGCGCCGGGAAACAGGCGATCCTGGACTTTATGGCGGACTCTGTCAGGAAGAATCCCGACTTGAAGTGCCACCATTTCAGCCTGGAACAAAAGCTGCTTGAAGGCGCCAGAATCGTAAAGGAGGATCTCGACGCGATCTGCCCGTACGCAGAGCTCCTGATCGTGGAAGCGGAGGGCCACAGCGTTTGGACAAACTCCAGACTCCTTGCACGCCACGGCATCACGGACGAGACACCCGACCCCGTGCCGGGACTGAGCTATTATGTGCGCAAGGACGGCCATGTGACCGGAAACATCTTTGAAGGCGCGGCGGAAGTCCCCATCATGCTCGACGGTTCCATGGAACTGAGCGACGCGCAGGTTGACGCGGCGCTCCAGCGCTGGATCGATTTCTCCGTCGAACACGGTGTGAACGCCGTATTCGACGCCGGCATCCCGGGCTTCAATGCGTTCAATGAGCGGATCTACCAGCACCTGCGCGAGATGGACAGACAGGGAAAGCTGCCGGTTTATGTTGACGGCTGCTACGTGATCTCATCGGCGCGGGAGGTCGGGGAGGGCCTGAAAGAGCTCAAGCGCATGAATCGTGAATATAACACGGAACATCTGAAGGTCCATACCCTGAAAATTTTCATAGACGGCACCCTGAAGCTCCACACTGCGGCCATGGTCGAACCTTATGCGGATATCCCGGAGAAGGGCATCACCGCCCTGAATAAAGAGGAGTTCGCGGATCTTCTCAAAAAGCTCAATGAGGCGGGGCTGGATCTGCACCTGCACACCGTCGGCGACGCCGCGTCACGCGTGGTGCTGGACGGCGTGGAGCTTGCCCGCAGGGAGCTGGGGGACAGCTTCCGCGTGAAGGTCACCTGCGCCCATCTGTGGGTCCAGGATGACGCGGATATGGATCGCTTTGCCAGGCTTGGCGTCGTCGCGAACTTTACCCCCGCGTGGCACAGCGGAAATATCGGCGGCAATCCTTATGAGCTCTGGGACTCCCTGATGGGCGAAAAGCGTGCGTCGAACATGTACCGCTGCAGAACACTCTGGGATACGGGTGCGCTTGTGGCCTGGTCCAGCGATGACATTTCTTACGATGATTTTAAGACCTGGAATCCCTATCTGGGTATGGAAGTCGGCATGACGCGCTGGACCACCGGGAAGACGCTGGCTCCCGATTACAACAGAACCGTTTCGGCCTTCGTTCCGCTGAACGAAGTCATGAGCATTGAGGAAATGATCCTCGGCTATACGATCAACGGAGCCAAACAGCTTGGCATTGAAGCAGAAAAAGGTTCCATCACGGCCGGCAAGGACGCGGACTTCCTGGTGTTTGACAACGATCTGCTTACGGCCGAACACGAAGGCTTCAGCCAGAACAAGCCGAGTGAAGTGTATTTCAGCGGCAGGAAGGTTAACTAAAAAGCAGCTTCAGACAGGAGGACAGGAAAATGAGTGATACCGTAAAACAGCCGGAAACGTTGGATGACATCAGAACACTGCTGTGGGAACAATATGGCGGAGAGAACAAAAGGATCACTGACGCGGATTATGACAGGACGCTGGCGGTCAAATGCATCAACGGGACCTTTGTCGGAAGGAAAACGGAGAATGTCGTCATGTACAGAGGGATCCCCTATGTCGGCCGGCAGCCCGTCGGTGAGCTGCGCTGGAAGGCTCCGGTGGAGGCTGTTCCGGATGACGGCGTATATGAAGCGTTTTACAATGCGAAAAGCGCCTACGGGAACGGACAGCTGGAAACGGGGTCGCTTTATTATATGGATGAAGACTGCCTCTACCTGAATATATGGAAGTCGGATGAAGCGTCTGATGAAAAGAAGCCTGTTATGGTATGGATCCATGGCGGCGCTTTTGAAGCAGGCGGCACGGTCGATCCGATG
>Ga0256407_10010953_pt1 | contig 12646 bp, 8 predicted proteins | sample RumenRJG_04DNA_FD_193489 | JGI IMG/M metagenome (GOLD analysis project Ga0256407, IMG submission 193489) | Bovine rumen microbial communities from Lethbridge, Alberta, Canada - RJG_04 | ecosystem: Host-associated > Mammals > Digestive system > Stomach > Rumen | place: Canada: Alberta | collected... | reverse complement strand
TATTGAAAATTAAAATAATAAAATAAAAAAATGAGCAAAGCTAGGGAAGAGAACCTGAATGAGCACTCTATGAAGGTGGGCATGATAAATAAATTTAATATTAATTCTTCAAGTCCAGAAATTGAATGGATATTATAAGAAAATAGAAAATATAAATATATATTAGAAAATGATATTGAATGATTAGTCTATTTTAATATAATAATTATAATAAATAAGATTAAAATTTAATTAAAAAAATATATTATAATAAAAATTAAAAAATAATTAATTCAAAATTACTATAAAATTAAAATATATTTAACTAATATAAAAATTAAATTTATCATTTCAAATTTGATAATTTATTCTTAAACAGAACAACCACAATCTCCACCCCAAACATCAAAAGCTTTTTTACAATCAAAAATTTCTTTTTTTAAAAATTTATTAACTTTATTATGAATATCACAAATATAATAAACTAATTGTTCTCTATTATCACATTTTATAGGATAATCATCTAATAATTTAACAAAATGTTTCCCACAAATTTTACAAGGAAAATTATGAGCTAAACCTTTTAAAAAATTAATAATATTTTTTTTATCTTCTTCATTAGGATCATTTGGATATGATGAAGCAATTGAATGTAAAAGTGCCCAAGCATTTCTTCCTATTTCTTGTTTTGTTAATTTTAATGGTTTTTTTGCATCTTTTGGTGTTAAGATATCTCCTTCTTTTTGTTGTTTTGGTTTTATTTTATTTACTTTTGATGGATTTGGTTTTAAAAAAAATAATATTTTTTCATCCATGTTTAAATATGACATTGTTTGATAGAATATTATGAATCCTATTATGTATATTAAAAAGATAAATATGGGTTTCATATTTTTTTAAATTTTTATTTTTTTTATGTAAATTGTTTAAATTTTTTTTTTTTAATATTTGTTATTAAATAATATAATTTTATTTATATAAAATAAAGAATTTGAACTATTTTATAAATTTATTTTTTTAAAAATAAATATTCAATGATTTTTAACAAATTTTAATATCATATTCATTTTTTTATTTTATATTTATTCTTATTTTAAATAGGTATTTATATTATATTTTCATATTTTCAAAATTTTTTTTATTTTTTTATCAAACATTTTTTCAAAAAGATAAAAAAAATTTAATTTTTTTAACAATTCCAAAATATTATTTATTCCTTAAAATATTCTTGATAATTTATTTTTTTTGATAAATTAATTTTTAAAAATTATAATTTTATTTTTTTATGGAATCCAATCCAGAAAAAAATGATGAAAAACAGGAAACTTCAGATCAAATAAGTGATATAAAAAAAATAATGCAATTAAATAAAGTAGGTGCCTTACTTTTAACAGGTGATAAATATGAAAAAGCTGAAAGTATTTTAAAAAAAACATTAGATTTTTATCTTGAAAAAAAAAATAAAAAAGAAATTCCAAATTTTTTTTATTCAATACTATATTGTAATTTAGCAAAAGTTTATAGTTGTCAAAAGAAATTTGATGAAGCCAAACCATTATATATTGAAATAATACTTAATCATCCTTTATTTAAATTAATAATAAAAAATAGTGATTTAATGGAAAAATATTTTTATATAAGAAATATAGAAAATATTATGACAGATAAAACATTAAGAAATGAGGATGAAATTTTAAAAAAAGCAAAATTATTTTTAAAATATTTTGAAAAAGATTCTGAATCAAGAAAAGAATTTTCATCAAAGATATTAGATAATTATATAAATAATAAATTAAATAATAAAGCTTCATTAAGTGATTCATTAGTAAATTTAGCAGTCATTTTTCAAATAGAAAATAAGGATATTTCAATTTCACTTGATATGTATATTCTTTCTATTTTAATTGATGAAAATAATAGTGTAAGTAATGTTAATTATAATAATTATTTAAGAGAATGTAATTTTAAAAATAAAAGTGATATTTATATTAATAAAAGAATTCAATATGCTTTAAATGATTATACTATTAATATTATTCCTGAAGATGCTTCAATAAAAAATGAAATTGAAAAAAATGATGAAACTTTAACATTTATTTCTATGAAATGGGGAAAAAAATATGACGCTGATTATTTAAATAAATTATACAATGGAATTAAAAAAAACATTTCAAAAAAATTTAATTTTTATTGTATTACTGAAATGCCAGAAGGTTTAAATAAAGAAATAAAAATAATAAATTTAGAAACTAAATTTAAAGGATGGATGAAAAAATGTATGTTATTCGATGAAAAAATAATAAATCAATTAGAATCAATAAAAGAAAATTCTTTAATTTGTTTTATAGATTTAGATATGATAATATATAATAATTTAGATTTCCTAAATGAATATAAAGGTAATTTTGCTTTAATGAAAACTGATGATATTCAATGTGAAGGTTCTCATAATGGATATAATAGTTCAATTATATTATATAGAAAAAATTTTGGAAGAAAAATTTATGATATAATGGATAAATATGAAAATGAACTTACAAATCAAATTATTAGATTTGATCATTATTTAGAATTTATTGTTAAAAATGCAGATTTTACACAAGATGTTTTTATTGGAAAAATTTTAGATTATAATACTTATTGTAAAGATAAAAAATTAGAAGAATTACCTAAAGATGGTTCAATAATTGCTTTTCCTAGAAGTCCTAAACCACATCAATGTAATGAGGATTGGATAAAAAAATTATGGAGTTTAGATTAATATTTATTTAATAAATTTAAAATTTTTTTTAATTAAAATTACTTAATAATATCTAATTAAATTAATAAAAAATTATTTTTTGAAATCTTTGATTTTTTTAAAATATGTTAAATTTTGAATTAAAATTGAATTTTATTTCTTTTTAAATTAAAATTCAAAAAATTTAAAAATTAAATAAATTTTATATATAAAAAAATATTAAGGTCTTTCTTCTTCTAATTGAATAAATTGTTTATTATTTTTATTAGATTTTTTATTAATATCTTCATCAACTTCATCTAATTTACAATCTTCTAATCTAGTATCAGGGAAAACTCCATCAAGAAAACCAAATAATCCATTTATTAAATAATAAATAATTGTAACAGGTAAAAAAATTAATGAAATTAATCCTTTAAAAAAATATTTTGTTCTTTGACAACATCTACAAGCATATCCTTTTTTTAAAGGAACTTTCCAAAATGAATAAATTAAAGAAAGTAATAATACACTAAGTGTAGATAATAATGTTATTATAAATAGTTTTTTTTTATTGAGATTATAATTAAAATTTATTTTTATTGAATCTGAATCATCATTTATTGTTTTATTAGAGATAAAAGAAAAAAAATCTTTTTTTATTTGAATTAATTGTTTTTCATTTATATTGATTTTTTTTGATTTGACAAAAATAAAAATAAATGATAAAAAAAATATTATTTTATTGTTTCTTCCTATCATTTTTACTACAAAATTTAATTTATTATTTTTTATAAAATATAAAATTTAAAAATAATGTTTATTTTTTTAAATTTTTAAAATAATAATGAAAAGAAATTCTATTTTTTTTGACCATGAACAGAGAAAAAGAGAATTAAGAAGAATTTCAATGATAGGACCAAAAATAAGTTTTACACCAAAGAAAAAAGAAACAATAAAAATTCCTAAAGAAATTATTAATGAAATATCTCAAGAAAAGAAAAAAAAAATAAGGGATTTAAGGTTTCAAGAATTAAAAATAATAAAAAAATCATTAGATAAACATTCAATAAATATTAATGATAAATATAATAAGCAAGTAATACAAAATATTTTAAATAAAAATTCTTGTCAACATGGAAGATTTAAAGAAATGTTATTAATGATTGAAAATGTAGAATTTTTAAAAAAATCTTATGGATATTATAAATCAAAAGATAGAATTAAACTTTTTGGATTTTTATTTAATTTAAATAATAAAATATATCCTTCATATTTAGGAATGGGATTTTCAATTTATAATTTTATGACTCATTATTTATTAATTAAACAAAAATTAATTGATAGAATTATTAATAAAGGAAAGTCAAATAATATAAAAAAAACAAGCCAAACAAATTCTTTTTCTTTAAGTTTTTATTTAGATTATTCAGTAAAAGAAAATTATAATAAATCAAAAGACTCAGAATCTTTTGAAAAAATTGTTGAAAATAATGAACAAGAAAATGTAAAAGATATTTCTATAAAGGAAATTACAAAATTAATATATAATATAATATCATGTGAAGAAACAATTAAAAAAGAAAAAGAAAAAAAAAAAATAAATTTTATTAATAAAGAATCATCTGATTTATCTGAAATTCCTATTTTATTTAAAAGCCCTCCTCCTTTAAGAAATAAAAAAAAGAATTTAAATTATCCAAAAATTAAAAATCCCTCTCAAAGTGCAGGAAGAATAAAAAAACATATATTAAAATCATATATTAAACATTATCAAGAAAAAAATTTAGATAATTTAAATATAAATGTGAGTATATCAAAAGATGATAAAAAAAAAATAAGTGAATTATATTTATCAAAATCAAAAAAAGATTTTGACTTAAATAAATTAAAAAATAATCCTGATTTATACATTAATGATAAACATTTTATTCCAAAAAGTAAAACAGAAAGGAGTAAATTTTTTAAAACAACAAAAGATTTTTTAGTAAATTCAAAAAAAAATAATAAAAATGATTTTCAAAATGTAATAAATAATTTAATTAAAAATCCTTTAGAATTCTTTCAATCAATTGAAGATTATAAAAATAAAAAAAAAACAAAACATAAAAGGAATTTAACAAATATATTAAATAACAATCAAACTCAAACACCATTTTTTTTAAGAACATATTCAAAAAATAATCATTCAAAATATATATTAAAATCTGAATGTTTTAATATTGATGAACAAAATAGTCCTAAAATAATTAATAAAAAAAATAAAAAAAAATATAATATTTTGAATATTAAACAAAGTAGAAATAAAAATTTAAATATTAGTTCAAATTATTATTATAATTCTTTTTTTAATAATGAAAATAAAACAATTGAAAAACAAACTTTAAAATTAGAAAATATTAATTCTTGTTCTTCTTTGAAAAATAATTTTCCTATTGTTTTATCAACAATCAATAAGGATACTTATAGCAATAATTCTGATAAAAGTATATTCAAAAAAAAAATTACAAATAAAAGCAAAAATCATTTTCATTTCAAAAGAAATTATTCTTCCTATAATTATAAAGCAAAGAAAAAAAATTTTGAACATAAAGAAAAATATGATAATATTTATTTGAGAAATATAAGTAATTAATTTTGTTAAATTGATGTATTTATAATATATATTAATATTATTGGTAATTTATAATAATATAGGAATATAATTTTTAAAAATATAATAATTAAGTGAAATTTTTAGATATAAAATCTTTTATTTAAACAATCCTCTAATTTTCATAATATTAGAATTTAAAATATCTTCTTCTTTATCTTTTTTCTCAATTTTTTCTTCATAATTCTTAAATGATGAACTTTCATTATTTTCTTTATTTGATGGTATAACATTATTATCATTCTTTGATTTATTTCTACAAAATAAATAATTTATATAATTATTATTTCTATTTCTACTTTGTCTATAAAATTCATCATCTAATCTAAATAAATTAATTTCCATTTTTTTAAAATATCTCCTATCTTCATTATCAGCTAATTCCAAATTAATATAATAAATAACAGAAATATCATCATTTATAGTATCATTACTAAAATTATAATTATAATTCCCACCAAAATTATTATTATTAAAATTATTATTATCAAAATTATTATTATTCTTAATAGTAGGACTTAAATTTCTATAACCTCTCAAATATAATCTTATAGGAATAATATCTTCAGTTGATGAAGGAGAACCATCTAATAATTCAAAATTACCAACAATTTCAATTTCACTTTCTCTACCAAATAATATTTCTTTTCTAACTAATTGTATTTCCATCATTTGTAAATCAATATTTAATTTTTTAAAAGAAACATTTCCAGTCATTGTATCTTTTAAGTGATAATTAGTTCTATCTAAAGAAAAACATACATATAATAAATTTTCAATACCTATATTTAAATTTAAAGAATTATTTTTAAATGAATTAAATTCATTATATGTTATTGGGTTAATTATTATTATTTCTGTTTCTTCTGTTTGAGATTTATATTGTGAATTAATTGTACAAATTAATAAATATCTTATTGAAAAAGTTTTTCCATGATAACTTTCATAAACTTTTTCAATATTAGAAAATTGATAATTAAAATAACTTATATCATTATTTAAAGATCCTGGTGAACATAAATCAAAAGAATAAGAAATAAAAGTTGCATTTTCATTTAAAGAATTATCATAATGAGAAATTAAATTATTTCTATTATTATTTAAATTTATTTTACGTGAATCATTAATATATGTTTCAATTAATCCAATTAATTCTATTTTTATTCCTTTATGATTATAACTTTGATTTGAATTTAATTCTATTTGAACTTTTCCTCTTATTGTATCTGATGAATAAAATGTTGGAAATTCTATATTTTCTCCATTTTTATTTTGAATTATTGTATTTGGATGATTTGAATGTTCTACATATATACTTATTGTAGGAGGTTTACTATTAAATGTTTTAAATATTGAATTTGAATTCATTCTTATTTTTTAAATAATTTTTTTTAATATATCTTATTTTTGAAAATTATTTGATTTTTATTTAAAAAAAATTATATTTGTTTTAATTTAAATAAAGAATTATAAATTTATTAAAATCCTTAGATTTTTCATTTTATTTAAATTTTTAATTCACTTTCAACTTTTTCAATAAATGAATCAGTTACATTTGTATTAGTAATTTTATCAAGGAAATTATCTCCAAATTTCTCATTTAATCCTTTTAATATTTCATCATTTTGATATGCAGATGTTATAATTTTTTGAATTCTATCAACTTTATTTTTACTTTTTTCAACAGAATTTTCAGGTAATTTATCATTATTTAATTTTTTAACTTCAGGTATATTTTGATTATTATTATTATTATTATCTTTATTATTATTATTATCATTATTGTTATTATTTTCATTATTATTATTATTTTCATTTATTTTATTCAACAATGACATATTCATATCATTTGGAACAATATATGTAGAATTATTATTTTTACTTATTGAACTTAATAAATTTTGAGATTCATCTTCTTTTTCAGTAATATTTTTACTATTATTAATTTTAGTATTATTTGAAATAATATTATAATTATTTTTTCTTTTTGGTTCAAAAGGTGGATAACCTAAATAATCATTTGGATCTAATAAATCATAATTATAATGAAGTTGAATATTATTATAATTATTTCTATTTAATTTTTTTGTTATTTCTTCATTTTGTTTTGTGTAAGCATATCTGTCATTATTACTTAAACTATCCATTCTTTTATTTAAATTTAAAGCATTTAAATTATTTTCTGTTTCTAATGTATTTTTTATATTATCTTTTAATTCATTTTCATATCTTTGAATCGTTTCTTGATATTCTTTATTTTTTTCATTTATAAAAATTATTGAATCTAATAATTCTTTCAAAGAAGAATTAAATTGTTCAAAGTAATTTGAAAATTTATTTCTTAGAAGCATAAATGATTCATAATCTGTAATTTGTAATATTTCATTTTTTAATGATGAAAGTGCATTTCCTGTTTTTTTTAATTTTTCAATACAATCTTCTTTATTTTCAATCAACATTTTTTTTGAATTATTTATAATAAATTTTATGCAAATAATTTATTCAAAATAATGTTTAAATTGGTAATTATAAATTGTATATTTTGAATTTTAATTAGAATTCATTAAAATTGACACTTTTGTTTTTATTAATTTGAAATTCAGATTTTATAATTTGAAAAAAAATAATATTTGTTAAATTAATATTATTGTAATATCTAATAATATTATAATATATTATTTATTGTTAATTTGACAGATAATTATAAAATAAATATTAAACAAAATTGAATATTTTTTATTAATTTTTAAAAATCATTTTCAGTATAAAATGGTTATTTAATTGATAATAGTTATTATTTATTTTTTAGAATGTTAATATTACTTTTTATAAATTGAAATATTAATTAATTACATCATATCACAATATTATTTATTTATTTATATGATAAAAAACCCTTTTATTTTCTAAATTCTAAATTTCCTTTTTATTTAAATAAAATATTATAAATATTTTAATTAACTTTTAATATACCAAAAAAAAAAAAATTTAAAAAACTAAAAATGGAACAACAAAGACTCCGTCCAGCAAGATCCTCAATAACTTTACCACCATTAAATGAAAAAAAAGCAATAACTAACGAAAGTCTCCCTCAAATAAACAACAATAACAACATTTCAAATAATAATGACGACACTCAAAATTATTTAGAAGATATGAAAAAAGGAACATATAACATTTTAGTTTGTGTAAGATGTCGTCCTTTATCACAATTAGAATTACAAATTTCAAATTATGAAACAATAAAAATAATGGAAAAAAAAATAGTAGTTTTAATGGATCCAATTGAATACAATGGTCCTAATTCAATATTTAAAAATAGATCAAGAGAACAAACTTATGCTTTTGATTTTGCTTTTGATAAATATACAACTCAAAAAACAGTTTTTGAAAATTCAACAAAATTTCTTTTAGAAGGAGTTGTTAATGGTTTTAATTCAACTGTTTTTGCATATGGTGCTACTGGTGCTGGTAAAACTTATACTATGTTAGGGAATGATAATAATCCTGGTATTATGCCAATGACATTAATTGAATTATTTAATCAAGTTAATAAATATAGTGATAGAGAATATAAATTAAAATTATGGTATCTTGAAATATATAATGAGAATATTAGAGATTTATTAAAATTTACAAATCCAAATAATACAAATGATGAATATTTAGATTTAAGAGAAGATCCAACAAAAGGAATAATTGTAAATAATATTACTGAATTAAATGTAACATCATCTGAAGATATATTAAAAATATTAAAGAAAGGAAATAGGAATAGAACACAAGAATCAACTGGTGCTAATGAGACTTCAAGTCGTTCTCATGCTATATTACAAATTAATATTGAATATTATGAAAAAAATCAAGGAATTAATGTAGAAATTAAATATTCAAAATTATCTTTAATTGATCTTGCAGGAAGTGAAAGAGCATCAGCAACTCAAAATAGAGGTATTAGATTAATTGAAGGTGCTAATATTAATAGAAGTTTATTAACTTTAGGGAATTGTATTAATGCTTTATGTGATGCTGTTAATAAAGGGATTAAGAAACCATATATTCCTTATAGAGATAGTAAATTGACAAGATTATTAAAAGATTCTTTAGGAGGGAATTCAAGGACTGTTATGATTGCTAATATTGCACCTAGTATTAATACTTTTGATGATACTAATAATACTTTGAAATATGCTAATCGAGCTAAAAATATTAAAACTTATGTTACTAGGAATGTACTCAATGCTCAATATCATATTAGTAATTATGTTAATATTATTAATGGATTGAAACAAGAAGTTCAGGAATTAAAAAATAAGTTAAATAATGTTATGTATCAGAATGGAAATCAACAAAATAGTTTAATCAATCAAAATAATAATATTCTTTTAAATCAAAATACAAATGTAAATAATAATAATAATAATAATAATAATATTCAAAATAATAATAATAATGTAATATTTAATAATGCAGTTAAAGAGATGAAAGAAATATGTGAAAAACAAGTTTCTTTAAAGCAAAGAATAATATCTGAAATGATAGAAATTGATAAATTAAATGATATAATAGAAATGAATAATAATATAAATAATGTGAATAATGATATATCAACAATACTTAATAAAACAGATATCAATAATTTAGAAAATATTAATCCTCCTAATGCAATAACTCAAAGTTATAATGATAGATTAAATTTATTACAAAGTACCTTAAATTCAAATAAAAATAAATTACAACAATTTTCAACATTAATTGATAGGAATTTAACTAATTATATAAAAAATAATTTTGATGAAAATCAAATGGATTATTTAAAATCAATAGTAAAAACAGCACAACAAAGAATAATAATAATTGATAATAAATATTTAAATAATTTAACAAAAGCTAAATTTGATATAAAAGATGAATATATTTCTCAATTAGAAAACCAATTAAAGATTAGAGATGAATATTTTTTAAATCAAAAAATAAATATTTATCAAAATTCAAAATTTAAATCTTTAGATGAATTACAAAATGAATATTCAAAAAAAAATCCAATAATAAAAAGTTATTCAAACAATCAAATTCTTCCTCCAATAAATCATTCATCAAGTCAAAATTATTCTTTTATAAATAATAAATACTCAAACCCACAATTAAAAAAAATAAAAAATATAATATCAAAAAGAAAATCTCCAAATAAAAATGAACAAAAGAATTTAATAAGAAATTTTTCTCAAAATTTAAAAAATTCTAATTTAACAACACCAACTAGAAAAAAAAGAAGAATAAGTAATGTAATAAGAAATAATTCAAATAAAGGAAATCTTTTAAATTTATATAAAAAAAATTCTCCATCATCAAATAGAGTAAATTCAAAAGGACATAGAAATAAATCAGCAATGAGAATTTCTCCAAATCAAAAGAATAATAATTTATATATTAAAAATATAGCAACTCAAATGAATAATAATCATAGTAGAGATAATTCTTTAGTTGATAATTCTTTTTTTGGAAATAATAATATAAGTTTAATTGTTAAAAATTCTAGTTCTAGTACAAATAGATTAATTACTATTGATCAAATTCCACAATTTAAAAAAAGTGATTTAAATATTGCTTTAAATGAAAGGAATAAAAAAAGACAAAAATTTTTAGATAAAATTAATGGTGTAAATGATAAAGATATGTTGTAAATATATTAATATTATTATTTACTTTATAAATTTATTTTAATTTTTAATAAAAATTTTTAAATTTTTTTTATATGAAAAATTATGAAGATTCAAATATTGATGATAATAATAATAATATTTCAAATTCATTTGAAGAAGAGAATGTTGGGAAAAATTATATAAATTTTGTTCAAGAAAATAATTTAGATAATAATGATGAAGAAAAAAAAGAAAATTATAAAAATGTCTCATTTGAAATAATTGAAAATTTAATTGATGATGAGAGAATATCAAATGAAGAAAAAAATAAAAAATTAAAAGAAAAAAATAAATTTCAACAAATTTCAAATTTAATAAATAAAAAAAAATATATTTTTCTTTCTTATTTCTTATATATTATATTTATAATATGTTTATCAATTTCAGTTGGATTATATAATTTAAGAGAAGTTAAACATAATTTTATTTTATTATGTTTTGAATTAAAACCAATTCCACAAAATTATATTACAAATGAATTTTTTGTTTTTTTAACTAGTGTTTATGCTATTTATTTAATTCTTCTTATAATTTTATTTTTCCTTATTATTATTTGTTATTCTTTAGCAAAAGATGAAAATTCTTTTTCTCAAATTTTTTTTGAAGATTCTTCATTTTATTTACCTATTTTTTTTATTTGTTTTATATTAAAAAGTATTTTAGGAAATATATTTTTAATGGAAAATTTTTTAATATATTTTGATTTAAGTTTAACTATTATTGGATTGATTTGTTTAATTTATTTTTATCTAAAAACAAGAAAAAGAAAATATTCCAATATTTTTAATTTATTATCTCAAAATTTTTTTTCAAGTGTTTTATTATGTTTTGAATTATATTCATTTATTTTTTTAATTTGTAAAATATTAACAAATGATAAATGTGAATCATATAATAAAACTTATAAATATAAAATTGAATTAATAGCGAATTTAATTTATTTTTTAATTGCAATAATAATTATTTTATATAATAAAGATATTATTTATCCTTTAACTTTTGTTATTATTGAAACAGGATTATTAACTAAAGCTGGTTCTAGTAGATTTTTATTAGTTATTTTGAATATTTTTTTTCTAACGTTTATGTTTTATTCTTGTATTTTTTTTATTTTAACATATAAATCACATATTTTTGAATTAGGAAATTCATCAAATAATAAAAGAATTACATCAATTTAATAAAAAATCAATATTTTACTTTTTATATTATTAATTATTTAAATATAAAAAAAATTATAATTGATATAAATATTTTATTTTAATAATTATTTTTAAAACAATTAAATTTTAATATTTAAATTTTAATTTTTATTTATTTAAATATTAAAATATATTTATACAAATACAATTATTATAAACAAATTTATCATTTTCACCTAATTTAATCCTTTATTTTCCTAAGTAATTACCTGTGAATATATTATAAAGTTCATCTTGAGAAATTATTATTCTTTTTAAATTAAAATTTCATATCTTCATATAGTTTTTATATTATTTACACTTTTAATCATTTATTAATTTCATTTTTTTATTAATTCTTTTTTTTATTGATTTTTATTCTTTCTATTCTCTTTTTTAATTATTATTTTTT
>Ga0256407_10010951_pt1 | contig 12647 bp, 11 predicted proteins | sample RumenRJG_04DNA_FD_193489 | JGI IMG/M metagenome (GOLD analysis project Ga0256407, IMG submission 193489) | Bovine rumen microbial communities from Lethbridge, Alberta, Canada - RJG_04 | ecosystem: Host-associated > Mammals > Digestive system > Stomach > Rumen | place: Canada: Alberta... | reverse complement strand
AGAGCGGAATAAGCACTTTTCGCGACAGCGGGGGATTGTGGAAGAACTATGATCCTCAGGTGGTTGCGTCGATAGATGGCTGGTATCGGGACAAGAAACTGATGCTGGATTTCTATAACATGCTGCGTAAGGACCTTGCTGCGGCCAAGCCTAATGCGGCCCATTATGCCATCGCTGATCTCGAGAAGGATTACGATGTCACAGTGGTGACGCAGAATGTCGATAATCTCCATGAGAGGGCCGGCAGCACCAGGATCATCCACCTCCACGGCGAACTTACAAAAGTCCGCCCGGAGCATGGAGTCTATGACGAGCTTTTCTCCGAGAAGGAGGTATTCGACATAGGATACGAGGCGGTCAACCTGGGGGACAGGGCACCGAACGGCGCCCAGCTCCGCCCTCATATCGTATGGTTCGGGGAAGCCGTGCCTAAGATTGACGCCGCTATAGACGTCTTCGAGGCTGCCGACGTGGTCCTTATCGTAGGTACTTCTCTGCAGGTCTATCCTGCCGCCGGCCTGTACCGCTATGCAAAGCATGACGTCCCTATCTATATAATAGATCCACAGGATGTTCCGGTCAGCGACCCCCGTATTACCCATATAAAGGACGTCGCCACCCGGGGAATGGACCGTTTTATGCAGATTTTGAGGGAGAAATAGTTGTAAAACCAGAAAGTTTTACTACCTTTGTGGTCCCAAAAATGTAAATGGCCGTCGAGCAAGTAAAGATCTGACATTTAGGGCAGGCGCTTACGGCTCTAAACTTTAAGAGTTTATTAAACAATGTACGCAATTGTAGATATCGCAGGACAGCAGTTCAAAGTTGAGGCTGGTTCCGTGCTTTATGTAAATCGTCTCGCAGCAAAGAAAGATGAGGCTGTAGAGTTCGACAAGGTGCTCCTTCTCGATAACGAGGGTGCAGTAAAGGTTGGCGCTCCATATGTAGAGGGTGCTGTAGTAAAGGCAACAGTCCTTAAGGACGACGTCAAGGGTAACAAGGTGATCGTGTTCAAGAAGATCCGTCGTAAAGGCTTCCAGAAGCTCAACGGCCATCGTCAGAAACTTTCCCTTATCAAGGTAGACGCTATCGCATAAATTGAGGAGGAATTAAATTATGGCACATAAGAAAGGACAATCAAGTTCAAAGAACGGTCGTGAGTCACAAAGCAAACGTCTCGGACTCAAGAAATTCGGTGGCGAAGTCGTAAAGGCCGGTAACATCATCGTTCGTCAGAGAGGTACAGTCCACAATCCTGACAAGAACGTCGGAATGGGCAAGGATCACACTCTTTACGCTCTCATCGACGGTACCGTAAAATTCACCAAGAAGAGAAACGACAAATCTTACGTTTCGGTTCTTCCTTTAGAGAACTAAGACTCGGAGGTTTATGAATAGAACGAAAGGACAGCACTTCGAGCCGATGTGCAGTCCTTTTTTCATTATAAAACAGGATACAGATGCTTACACTGAAATTACTCCGTGACGATCCGGAGTTTGTGATCAAGAAACTCGCCGTCAAGAATTTTGACGCTAAGGAGATTGTAGCAAAGATTCTCGAGCTCGATACCAACCGTCGCTCCCTCCAGACAGAGAGTGACGCCCTTCTCGCACAGCAGAAGCAGAAAGCTGCCGTAATCGGCGGTCTCATGAAGGAAGGCAAGAAAGCCGAGGCTGAAGAGGCTAAGAAAGAAGTGGCCGCTCTCAAGGAGCGCTCCAACGAACTTCTCGCAAAGGCAGAAGAGAATAACAAGGAACTCGAGTCTCAGCTCGTGCTTCTTCCTAACATCCCGTGCGACCTCGTACCGGAAGGCAAGAGCGCTGAGGACAATCTTGTCGTCAAGATGGGCGGCAATGATCCTGTACTCCCTGAGAATGCTCTTCCTCACTGGGAGCTTGCAAAGAAATATGATATCATCGACTTCGACCTCGGCGTGAAGATCACCGGAGCCGGATTCCCTGTATATAAAGGCAAAGGCGCCCGTCTCCAGAGGGCTCTCATCAACTTCTTCCTGGACTACAATACAAAGGCAGGTTACAAGGAAGTGGAGCCGCCTGTAGTGGTAAACGCCGCTTCTGGTTTCGGTACAGGCCAGCTTCCTGACAAGGAGGCCCAGATGTACTACTGCGGACTCGACGATTTCTACCTCGTTCCTACCGCAGAGGTTCCTGTGACCAACATCTTCAGGGATGAGATCCTCTCAGCAGGCGAGATCCCTCAGAAGCTTACAGCCTATACTCCTTGCTTCCGCCGCGAGGCCGGTTCATATGGCAAGGACGTGCGCGGACTCAACCGTCTGCACCAGTTCGACAAAGTCGAGATCGTGCGCGTAGAGAAGCCTGAAGATTCATACAAGGCTCTCGACGAGATGGTAGCGCATGTGGAGTCAATCGTGAATGCTCTCGGTCTTAAGTACCGTATTCTCCGTCTCTGCGGCGGCGACATGAGCTTCACCTCTGCCATCACTTATGACTTCGAGCTCTGGTCAGCAGCCCAGCAGCGCTGGCTCGAGATTTCTTCAGTATCAAACTTCGAGAGCTACCAGGCCAACCGTCTCCATCTCCGTTACAGGGATGAGAACGGCAAGACCCAGCTCGCCCATACTCTCAACGGAAGCTCGCTCGCCCTTCCACGCGTCGTTGCAGCTCTCCTCGAGGACAACCAGAAGGAAGACAGAATCGTCATCCCTGAGGTGCTCAGACCATACACCGGCTTCGATTACATCGACTAGTCTGCCATGGCGGAGAACCTTCAGGAAAGGATTATAGTCGGCATAGACCCCGGAACCAACATACTTGGTTTCGGGGTTATCCGTGCCGTCGGCCGCAGTGGCAGCTATGTTGACATGGGCATCCTTGACCTCCGCAAAGAAAAGGACGCATATTCCAAGCTGCGTCAGATTTACGATACCGTATCAGAAGTCTGCCGTACCTACCACGCCACGGAAATGGCTCTGGAATCTCCTTTCTACGGGAAGAACGCCCAGGTTATCCTTAAGCTCGGACGTGCCCAGGGAGCGGCTATGATTGCCGCGATGGAGCAGGGGATTGAAGTTACGGAATATGCCCCGAGAAAGGCTAAAGAGGCTATTACGGGCAATGGTGCCGCTTCCAAGGAGCAGGTCAGCACCATGATCCAGAAGACTCTTGGCATTCCGCTGGACGACAAGTTCCTTGACGCGACGGATGCGCTTGCAATCGCGCTCTGCCACTTCTACCAGACGACAAACCCGCTGGCTTCGGTCAAGGGATCTTCAAGTTGGGAGAAATTCGTGGCCGCCAATCCGGACCGCGTCAAATAAGCTTGGAGTAGATATCTTTCACTACCAGCCCTGAAAGGGTAAATCCGAAAATAGCGGTAACGGACGCCGTCGTGCCGTTTGCCACGACTTTATCGAAAGTGCATGAGCCGTCATCTTCGGCCTGACCGACATTAGGCAGCACTTCGTCATCATAGACACATAGGAACTTGCGCGCAGGACAGAGTTTTGCGCGCTTGAATTTTTTTCTGAGAGCGGCCCCGAGCGGGCAGCCTCTGACTTCCCAGAATTCGGCTACGCGTATCCTGGTAGGGTCTACCTTGAGCGCCGCCCCCATGGAGGAGAAGAATACTGCGGAAGTCTCGCAGGCGCGCAGCATCAGCAGCATCTTGTTGCTGAGACTGTCGATGGCGTCGATTATATAGTCATATTCCGACAGATTGAACTTGTCTGCCGTTTCTTCGCCGTAGATTTCCGGGATGGCGGTAATCGAAGCCTCCGGATTGATCTCCAGAAGTCTCTCCTTGAGGGCGTCCACCTTCATCTGGCCGATGGTCCTGGTGGTAGCCATCAGCTGGCGGTTGATGTTGGTGACGCATACTTTGTCCGAATCCACTATCGTCAGGTTGCATATTCCGGAGCGTATCAGCCCCTCTGCGCACCAGCTTCCGACACCTCCGACGCCGAAGATTATGACTTTGGCGGCAGAGAGCCTCTCCAGGCCCTTCTCGCCGAAGAGAAGCCCGGTCCTGTTGAATATGGAATTGCCGGCAATGCTCATTTTCTGAGAGACTTAGGAATGAAACTGCGGGTTACGAGGGCCAGCAGAAGAAGCAGGAAAAGGAAGGTGCAGAATTTCCCGGTCACATCTCCGTTCCTGACGAAAAACGTCTCTCCGTCGGTAAGATTAATGGTACCGGAAAGGACTTCCGGCTCCCACCAGGTCGTATGTCTGACGATGTCTCCGCGCTGGTCGATTATCGCCGAGATTCCGGTGTTGGCGCAGCGGGCGATGTCCCTGCGGGTTTCGATCGCCCTGAGGGAAGCGTAGCTCAGATGCTGCCTGTATCCGGGAGTGTCGGCCCACCAGGCATCGTTCGTTATCACAGTCAGAGCTTTCGCTCCCTTTCTGACGTAACCGGTGCAGTACTCGCCGTAGACTGATTCATAGCATATTGCGCAGCCCAGAGGAAGCTTTCCTCCGTCCTGCGTCCTGACATTGAGCAGAGAAATCTCGTCCTGCCCTATATCCCGGCCGATAACCCCTCCGAGGGCCTCGTCCAGCGGCCTGAATATCTTCGGGTACGGCATCAGTTCGACTCCGACTACAAGCCGGCTTTTATGGAAGATGTCGTAGTCGTCGCTTCCGTCGGTAATGATGGCGGAGTTGTGACACTCGACCCATATCCCGTCCATGACTTTCCGCGCAGTCTCGGAAGGCCTTTCGTCACTAAAGATATATGTCCATGTAGAAGCCCCGAAAAGGACGTTCGTTCCCGGGTATTCCCTCGCAATCCTTGACAGGCGGCGGAAGGTCTTGCTGTTGCCGATATTATCCGTATCGATGCCGGAAGTGAACGTTTCCGGCCCCAGGATCAGGAGAGGGGAGGTGTCTGCGGTGTCGCGGCCTTTCATCGCGTCCTGGATAAGTCCGTCGAGGATGGCATCCTGGCTATCCTGGCTGAGGGCGACGAATTTATGGTAAGGATCAATGTTCGGCTGGGCGATAAGGACATCCAGCGGCTCTCCGGTCTCTTCATAGTTCTTGTACATGACTTCGGACACTGCGACCGGAGCGACGAAAACGACGACAGTCCCGGTAATCGCGGCGAGGCGGGCTTTCCATCCCAGGCGGCGCCAGTCGTCGTCCGCAATCAGGCAGAGCAGCCCGAATACGGCGAGGTTGCATGCCCATATCCATAGCGACCCGCCGAGCGAGCCTGTATATTCGTACCATTGGACAAGGCTTATCGTGCGGGCGAAGGAGTTGCCCAGAGTCAGCCATGGCCAAGAAATCTCGGCGCTGAAGTAGAATCTTTCCCATGCGATCCACATGAATGCAAGGAAGATATAAGGCAGCGAGCCCCGGAAGGTTTTCTTGCTCCAGCGGAACAGTCCGAAGATAAGGGACATCTGGAGGGCGTTGGCGAAGATTGCGAAAAGGCCGCCTCCGACAGTCGAGATGCAGACCCAGAATGTGGTCGCGGCATTCCACAGAACGAAAGTAGAATAATGCCAGATCCAGAATCTTTTTATCTTTCCGACCTCGGCGATCCGTTCCATGCACAATAGCGGGACGAGTCCTATGAGGGCCACGATGCCGCAGTGCGGTACCAGGAAAGGTATCGACATAAGTGCTGCCGAAAGCAGCATCAGAATAATGAGCGAGACAGTCTCTTTACGCATATCCACCAACTTAGGTTTTACAAATTTACATAGAATTATGCGAAAAAATAGCTAATTTTGTAAATTGCTTGATTACGAAATATGTTATTGGATATACTAAAGGCTTTTCTTGTAGGACTATGCGCCTCCGCCCCGCTCGGACCGATGGCGATACTTGTCCTTCAGAAATCTCTGAGCGGAGGACACAGGGCCGGTTTCTTTACCGGTCTCGGAGCAACTTTCACGGATACGCTTTATTCCGTGATCGCTATCTTCGCCCTTGCCATTACCCAGCAGTTCATAACAGAACACGAGGTATTCATCAAGATAACCGGAGGTATAGCGATAATACTGCTTGGAGCAAACATGCTTTTCAAGGACCCTTTCCGCAAGATGAAGGACCAGACCGGTCCGTCATATTCGATCAAGGACTTCCTGCAGGCGGTAGCGACCGGACTGAGCAATCCGTTCGCCATACTTATCATAATGTCCCTTTTCGGCTTTTTCGGCCTTGCTCCTGAAAGCCGTGACCTGACAGTCGCTCCGGTGATACTTGCAGTGAGCGGCGGCTCGATGACTTACTGGTTCTTCTATTCGCTGATTTTCAGCAGGATAAGAAAGAACTTCAAACTTAGTACCCTGCTTTGGATCGGAAGGATTTCCGGCGCCATCATAATGATAATCGGTATCGCGCTGGCTTCTGACGGTCTGATGAAGTTAATATTCGAATGATATGCCTGAAATACTGAAAAACTGGATTGTAAAGAACCTGTTGCTGGCGATAGGTCTGTTACTCGCGCTTGTGCTGGTATCGGCACTTTTCCTCAATCTGCTTACCCGTCACGGTAAGGAACTGGTCGTGCCGGACTTCACCAATATGAAGATATCCGAAGCTACTTATACTGCCTCCGTCGACGGAATGCGTATAGAAGTCGTGGACTCTGTATATATCCGCAGGATGGGCAGGGGACTGGTATACAGCCAGAATCCTAAGCCGGGCAGCAAAGTCAAGAAAGGACGCCGTATCCTCCTTACGATCAATTCCGTGACCCCTAAGAAGGTCCAGATGCCTAACCTCGTTGGCTATTCTATGAGGCAGGCCAAGGCGGAACTTTCGTCAAGGGGACTTGCCCTCGGAAAACTCATGTATGTCAGCGATATCGCTACCAACAATGTGCTCCGTCAGCTCGTCGGCAATATGGAGATTACTCCGGGCCGTATGATCGAGAGCGGAACTGCCGTCAATCTGGTAGTCGGACTCAACTCCAGCGACAGTCAGACTTATATCCCTGATGTCAAGGGTCTAAAGTATCTGCGTGCTGTCGACGTAGTGCATGACAACTCGCTGAATATCAAGAGGCTTGTCTTCGACGAAAGCGTCAAGAACTATTCTGATTCGCTTGATGCCATAGTAGTCCGTCAGGGACCGGAGGCCTCGATGGCCCCGATTTTGATGGGCTCCGATGTCACTCTTTATCTCTCGGTCGATCCGGCCAAGACAATAATGAAGAAATAATATGGAATTCGACGATCTTCAGGACGACGGAATGTTCGAGCACTTCAGGCTCAACGTCGATCCCGGACAGACCCCGATGAGGGTGGACAAATATATGGCCTGCCATCTCGAGGATACATCGAGACATAGGGTGCAGAATGCCATCAAGAGCGGATATGTCCGCGTCAATGACAAGGTCGCTAAGGCCAATGTCATCGTACGGCCGGGCGATGTCATCCGTTTCGTGATGCCATATGAGCGCCACGGCTTCGAGGTCCTGCCGGAGAATATTCCCCTGAATATCGTATATGAAGATGATGATTTCCTGATCGTCAACAAGCCGGCCGGAATGGTTGTCCATCCGGGTCATGGCCATTTCGACGGCACCCTCATCAATGCTCTGGCCTACCATCTCGGAATCAGCCAGGGGCCGGATGCCGAGGATGACAGGATGGGTATTCTTGTTCATAGAATCGACATGGACACTTCAGGCCTGCTGGTCGTTGCCAAGAATGACGAGGCCCAGCTCAATCTGGCGCAGCAGTTCTTTGTCCATTCGATAGAGCGAAAGTATGTCGCCGTCGTCTGGGGGAACATAAAGGAGGACGAGGGGACGATTGTCGGTAATATCGGCAGGGACCCTAACGACCGCCTCAAGTTCCGCGTATATCAGGAGGAGGACAAGGGAAAGCATGCCGTAACTCATTACCGGGTGCTTGAGCGTTTCGGATTCGTTACCGTGGTGGAATGCCGTCTGGAGACCGGACGTACACACCAGATCAGGGTACACATGGCCCATATCGGCCATCCTCTGTTCAATGATTCAAGATATGGTGGCGCCGAGATTAGGAAAGGCACCATCTATGCGAAATATAAGCAGTTCATCCAGAACTGTTTCGAGATCTGCCCGCGTCAGGCGCTGCATGCAAAGACTCTGGGTTTCGTGCACCCTCGCACGGGAAAGCCGGTCAGCTTCGATTCTCCGCTTCCGGAGGACATGACCGCGCTGCTGGAGAAGTGGCGCAAGTATGCCGGCGACATGCCGAAAGAATAAAAAAAGGGGGACACCCTTTATGAATCAAGTTTGTCCCCTTTTTCGTTGAATAGTTCATTCTGCAGAACTGCAAAATCGGTAATTTCTACCACTTTGATCTTGCATTTGTACTTTTTCTTCCACTTGCCTACATAAGAGTTGAACAGGCCTCGGGTAATATATGCCCCTAAAATAGGGCTTACCTTCAGAGTGAAGTTCCTGATTCCCTTGTCATTTACGTAGTAGGAAAGCCTTCGTTCAATCTGCTCGTCGATGAGCAGGCTTGATGCTATTTTTCCTGTACCGTGGCATACCGGGCAGACTTCCGTCGTGTTGATCTCGGTTACCGGCCGTACGCGCTGGCGGGTGATCTGCATAAGACCGAACTTTGTCAGCGGCAGCACATTGTGCTTAGCCCTGTCTTTGCTCATAAGCTCCTGCATGTACTTGAAGAGGTTGTTCCTGTGCTCTACCGATTCCATATCGATGAAGTCCACAATCACTATTCCTCCCATATCGCGGAGTCTCAGCTGTCTTGCGATCTCTTCCGCCGCAAACTTGTTGACTTCAAAGGTGTTCTCTTCCTGTTCCTTTGTCTTGGCACGGATGCCACTGTTGACGTCAACAACGTTTAAGGCTTCTGTCGTCTCGATTACAAGATAGGCTCCCTGTTTGAGCGGTACCACCTTTCCGAAAGAACTCTTTATCTGTCTTGTGATCTCGAAGTGGTCGAAGATAGGTTCCTTTCCCTGATAGAGCTTTACTATCTTCTCCTGTTCCGGAGAAATAAGGGAGATATACCTTCTGATCTCTTCGTATTCTTTCTCGTTGTTCACATAGATGTTCGAGAAAGAGTCGTTAAGCAGATCTCTCAGAATTGTAGTGGTCTTGCTGTACTCTGTAAACAGAGGCTGTATGCTCTTGTTCTTCGAGAGATTTTCCCAGGAATCTTCCCATTTACCGATAAGCGACTTCAGCTCTGCAACCAGAATAGCTGCGTTCTTGCCTTCAGCCGCGGTGCGGATGATTGCACCGTAATTCTTGGGAAGAATACTCCTGACAAGTGTCTCAAGTCTCTTCTTCTCCTCCTTGGAGGAGATTTTCTGGGATATGCTTACCTTCTCGGCGAAGGGAAGCAGTACTATGTTTCGTCCTGCCAATGAAATCTCTGCGGTCAGTCGTGATCCCTTTGTGGAGATAGGCTCCTTGACTATCTGGACTATTATCATCTGGCCCTGGGTGAGCACATTCTCGATCCGGCCTTCCTTTTCGAGGATAGGACCGAGCTTTATGCTTCCGAATAGCCTCGACGGGTTGGTATTAGGGTTTGTCTTCTTGACGAACTCGTCGAAAGCGCCGAAATAAAGTCCGAGGTCCAGATAATGGATGAAAGCCTCTTTCTCGTCACCGATATCCACAAAGGCAGCGTTGAGTGCAGGCATCACTTTCTTTACTCTTCCGAGGTAGGCATCGCCTACAGCGAAGCTGCGACCCGAGCTGGACTCTTTGTTCAGTTCGATAAGCCTGTGATTTTCCTGTAAGGCTATCTGAACTTCAGTGGCCTGAACGTCAACGATCAGGTCTTTGAGTAGTTCCTTTTCAGAATCCATTGGATAATTTGTGAAACAATAACAAAAGGGCCGTCCAGATCTCACTGTCGGCCCTTCTCTTTTAGCAGACTGCTAAAATGGCAGACACAGGAGAATTATTTCTTCTTGTGTCTATTCTTACGCAAGCGTTTTTTGCGCTTGTGTGTCGCCATTTTATGTCTCTTTCTTTTCTTACCGCTTGGCATAATTGAAAAAAAGTTAAAAAATTATTAAATATTATACCGGTAATTACTTAACCTTGCTTACGAATACCTTTGCTGGCTTGAAAGCCGGGATATTGTGAGCTGGAATGGTAAGGGTAGTATTCTTGGTGATGTTCCTTGCTGCCTTCTCAGCGCGGTGCTTGATAATGAAGCTGCCGAAGCCACGAAGATAAACCGGTTCACCCTTCGCAAGTGAAGCCTCTACACTTTCCATAAAAGATTCAACGACTGACTGTACTGCCAGTTTCTCAATACCGGTAGCTTTTGCTACTTCATTAACGATCTCTGCCTTAGTCATAATAGAGTAATTTATATAAAGTTATGTGTGTGCAAATTTTAAGACTGCAAATATAGACTTTTTTTTGCATAGGGCAAATTATTTCGTTAAAAATCTTTGTCTTACATAATTTGATATTACCTTTGTGCTTGGCATAAAGGTTGACATTATAGTATCTGCCTTAAAAACGCCATCCTTCTCTGACAAAATGTCAGCAGGGGGGATTGTATACACTGATAAATTATGATAGATTTTAATAAAGAAATGTTTCCTGCCTCGTCCCACGAGGTCAATATAATACCGGTAATGTCTGGAGAGCCCGCTCTCAACTTCGACGCCTCGGAACTCCCGGGATCCCTTCCGATTCTGGCACTCCGCAACGCCGTGATCTTTCCGGGTGTCGTCTTCCCTATAACTATCGGCCGCGAGAAGTCTATGCTTCTCGTCGACAAAGCCCAGGGAAACGGCATGTTCATAGGCGCAGTCCCTCAGAAGAATGTCGCCGAGGAGAACCCGCTGTCTCTCGCCGACTTCTCGGAATTCGGTACTGTCGTGAAGGTTCTGAAGACTTTCGAGATGCCTGACGGCACTGTCACGGCGCTTCTCCAGGGCTACAAGCGTCTCCGCATGCTGGAACTGACGGACACCGATCCTTACCACATGGCAAGAGTCAGCTACCTCGACGATATCCTGCCGCAGAACGACTCGAAAGTTCCGGTCATAGCCGATATCCTTAAGGAGAATGCGTCAAGCATCATCCGTTCGTCTTCGTTCGTTCCTAAGGAGGCCCTCGAGGCCCTCAAGAACATCGACGACTTCAATTTCCTCGTCAATTTCATCGCTACGACGATCGACATGGACGATTTCATGGAAAAAGTCGACCTGCTGAAATATGACGACGTCAAGGAAAGGGCCATGGCTCTTCTCGGCGTGCTCAGCCGTCAGCTCGAGATCCAGAGACTCAAGCAGGAGATCAGCTCCAAGGTCAAGACCGAGCTCGACCAGCAGCAGCGCGAGTATTTCCTTAACAATCAGCTCCGTACGATCCAGGAGGAGCTCGGCATGGATGAGATGGACGACATCGCCCGCTTCCGCGAGGCTGCCGAGAAGAAAGAGTGGCCTGCATCCGTAGGGGAGACCTTCGAAAAGGAACTCGCAAAGCTCGAGAGATTCAATCCTTCGACTCCGGAATACAGCATCCAGTACAACTTCCTGCAGTTCATGATCGACCTGCCGTGGTATCATACTTCAGACGACAATCTCGACCTGAAACATGCCCAGAAGGTTCTCGACGAGGACCATTTCGGACTCGAGAACGTCAAGGACAGGATCATCGAGTATCTCGCCGTCCTCAAGCTGAAGGGTAACATGAAATCCCCGATCCTCTGCCTCTATGGCCCTCCGGGAGTCGGCAAGACAAGCCTCGGAAAGTCGATCGCCAGGGCCCTCGGACGCAAGTATGTCCGTATCTCCCTCGGCGGCATGCATGACGAGGCCGAGATCCGTGGCCACAGGAAAACATACGTAGGCGCCCTTCCGGGACGTATCCTTAACGGAATCAACAAGGCTGGCACTTCCAACCCGGTAATGGTTCTCGACGAGATCGACAAACTCGGAAGCGACTTTAAAGGCGATCCGTCTTCCGCTCTTCTCGAGGTCCTCGATCCGGAGCAGAACACGGCTTTCCACGACAACTACCTCGATATCGATTACGACCTTTCGAACGTAATGTTCATAACAACGGCCAATACTATAAACGGCATCCAGCCGGCTCTGCTCGACAGGATGGAGCTTATCAATGTGACCGGTTATCTGGCTGAGGAGAAGGTCCAGATCGCCAAGAAGTTCCTTGTGCCTAAGCAGCTCGAGGAGCATGGAATCCCTAAGAAGGAACTGAAGATCGACAAGGCAGCCCTTGAAGAGATCATCGACAAATATACCCATGAGTCAGGCGTCCGCGGCCTGGAGAAGCAGATCGCCCGTATCGCCAGAGTCTCTGCCAAGAAGATGGCCCTCGGCGAGGACTATCCGAAGACCATAAAGAAAGAGCATCTCAAAGAGTATCTCGGCCTGCAGACGGCCTTCCACGACAGCCAGAAGGGCAACGAGGCTCCAGGAGTCGTGACCGGTCTCGCATGGACCTCCATGGGCGGCGAGATACTGTTCATAGAGACTTCCGTCAGCGATGGCAAGGGAGTCCTGACAATGACGGGAAATCTCGGCGATGTCATGAAAGAGTCCGCTACTATCGGCTATCAGTATATCAAGGCTCATCCGCAGCTCGCCGGCCTTACTTCGGAAGAGTTCGCGAAGAAGGATGTCCATGTCCATGTCCCTGAAGGAGCCGTTCCTAAGGACGGTCCTTCAGCCGGAATCACCATGGT
>Ga0256407_10010950_pt1 | contig 12648 bp, 5 predicted proteins | sample RumenRJG_04DNA_FD_193489 | JGI IMG/M metagenome (GOLD analysis project Ga0256407, IMG submission 193489) | Bovine rumen microbial communities from Lethbridge, Alberta, Canada - RJG_04 | ecosystem: Host-associated > Mammals > Digestive system > Stomach > Rumen | place: Canada: Alberta | collected... | reverse complement strand
ACGGCAGAAGAGGATCTCCGGGGATCGCAAAAGGATTCCGCCTGCACCAGAAAGATGTTGGGGAGATTTGTTGCTCCCGGAGGGGCTGATAGCAGGTTCCGGAAGGAGGTTCCCCAAACCGGGGGAATGACAGGTTCCGGAATCTCTCCTGCTTTGATTTTCGTGTTCGTGCCTGAGACAGGGGCATGGCTGATATGCCAGATAAGATGCAGTATGGCCGCTCCCAGGGGGCCGTACTTTTCGGCATCAAGTCTGGGATCGAATTTCAGATGGAAGGGAGATAGCAGATAATCACCAAGCCGCGGTGAACAGAGATGTATCAGGAGCAGCAGAGCCGGCGGCAGGGCGACTGTGATCCACCAGCCGTATGCCGCCTCCGCGGGTTCTCCAAAGATCCACAGAGCCAGGCACATAAGGCTCCAGATTATGCCGCCGGGGATCAGGATTTTGCAGGGCAGGAAAGGAAGATACAGTCCCGGAAAGCGGATGACCTGCCAGGCCAGAGCTACATCGGTTATCACCAAAGGCTCATCTCTGAGAGCCTTCATTTTGGCTTTATTGGCGATCCACAGGGCTTGAGTGAGCATGACCGTCAGAGTTACGGTAAAAAGTATCCGGCCGCTCAGACACCAGAGCAGCGCAAAGCACCAGGCATTAACAAGACAGGCAGCCAGGTCTGCAAAGGCCGGCCTTTTAGGGAGCGGCCGTGTCACGGACAGCCTGTGCGCGATTACGGCCATTGGCAGCAGTATGCCGCACCACAGAATTTCATTCATGTATAGTTCTTAAGTAAGCCTGAGCTCAAAGAGGTCTCCGCTTTCGTGAACCTCGGTGATTGGCGCTTTGGCAGTTATTTCCCGTACAGGAATAAACCCTTGTTTAAGATAGAAGGCCCGGGCTCTTTCGTTGTCCCGCCAGCAGAACAGGCTCAGGGACTTTTTGCCGAGACTTTCCGCCCAGAAGCGGGCATAGTCTATCAGGGCATCGGCCATCCCCATGCCCCGGATCTCCTGATTTACCCACAGGGTATTGATGTAAAGACTTCCCGGAACGCTCATGGTCAGTAGTTCCCGCAATGGGGCAAGGCGTGATGAGGGCACCATGCGTTCCATGAGAGGGGGAATGGTGTGCTCTTCAGCCGGATACCCGAAGAGCAGCCCGGAGAAAATGCCGTCTATTTCCGCAATTACGCAGTTGCGGTAGCTGTAGTGGGTGCTTTTGTCTCTGAGGGCCATAGTGAGGATGTGTGTGGAGCTGATGCCCGGCAGCAGTCCCTTGAGCAGGGTGTCAACCACTTCGGGAGATACCTCTCTGATGCGGGAAGCCAATGCCGGGACATCTTCCTCGGCGCCGGGCCGGAATACAGGCTCGTTCATCATTCTTAGGTTCCTTCTGTTTTGCCGGTTGGCTGTTCTGCCTGCTCTTCAGGATGTTTGTCAGCCGGGCGGGCGTCTGTCGGAGCCTCCGGGGCCGCCTTTGCTTCCGGAACAGCGGCAGAGGGGCTGTTTTCCGGAGAATTGCCGGAGGGAACGGTATTGGTGATCTCCTCAGTTTTTCCGGCTGCATCCCCGGTTAATCCCATGCGTTCCAGGGAGGCTGCGATGGCTTCATCTATGCCCTCGGGAGAATAAAAGTTGCCGGGGATAAGAGCATCATGCCTGATGACCTGAAAAAACTCATCCCGGAGAGCTTTATCCGGCGGGGGCAGGGCAGTCCAGAATTCGGCAAGGGGCATCTGTTTCTCGTTTACTGCAAGTCCGGGCATGGCATAAATGCTTTCTCCCAGACAATACACCGGTTTGTTTTTAAGCAGCGCCATCATCCCGATAGTGCTGTTGCAGAGAATGATTCCCCGGGCTTTGGTAATGAGTCCGCCGGATTTTATCTCCTCCACGAACCTGAGCCTTTCGGAGCATCCGGCGGCGCGGCCCAGAGAACGCATATAGCGGCGGTAATTGCGGAGTCCGTTGTCCAGAGGATGGTTTTTGAAAACCAGGAAGGTGTCTTTAGGAGCGTTGCGGGCAAAATCAGTTATGACTAATGCCATGCATTCCAGCATGCCGGTAAACGGAGAATGACGCCGTACCTGGGAGTCCGCATCCAGCTGGAGGGGCATCAGATAAAACGGAGCGTGTCCGGACAGCATGTCTTTGGCGACGGAGATGCCGTGTCTGCGACGCTTGGAGCGATTCAGGAGGCGGGGGATATGTCCGATGAGTTCCCGGCCGATATTGTAGGGACGATGAGTGCGATATCGGTGAAACAGTGACCACAGTACCACGTTTCCCACATGATTCCAGGCTGTTTTAAGTATGCGGCCCAGCATGGGGTTTGCTGCCTTTGATGGTTCCCAGAGACGCTTTCCGGCAATTTCCAGCGCTCTCCTGTGAACGTCCTCCGGAGAACGGGGAAGCTGTGAATAGGCATTGACGCCGTCCTCCTCAAGGGTGATATAGCCAGGACGGATGTAGCCCTCTTCATAAACCCAGATGCGGCAGCCCTGAAATTTTGCCAGCCAAATGGCCTCCCGGTGCAGCGGACGCCAGTCTCCTATGAGCACCAGATCGGTTATCCGGTACTGTTTCATGAGTTCGGCAACCCATTGGGGCCATTCGTACATATGTCCCTGCCAGCTGTGGGTGTTGCCCCATGGCCAGTAAAACACATCTCCCCCGCAGAAATTGACGCGGTTAACCTGGGCTCCTTCTCTGGCGATGGCCTGTCCCAGTCTCCGAAAAAAAGGACTCAGCGGGCCCTGCAGAAAAAGGAACGAACGCTTTTCATTTGGCATAGGATTTAGCCTTCTCCCGGGCGACGGGCAGGGCTTCCGCAATCGCATTCACCGCAGTTCGGATATCTTCTTCGGTGTGCATGGCCGATATAAAGAATCTGACTCTGGCCTTGCCTTCTTCAACTGCGGGATAGATGATGGGCAGAGCCAGAATGCCCCGGTTTTTAAGCTCCTGATAGCAGAGACAGGAGCAGATGGAATCACCGGTGATAATCGGAACCACAGAAAATCCCTGTGATTTTCCGGTGTCCAGTCCTTTTTCTCTGGCAAGTGATACAAAGAGACTGCCGTTACGGTGCAGACGGGCTACCCGTTCCGGTTCGGCCAGCATCAGTCGGATAGCCTCACGTGAGGCGGCAGTCATGGCGGGCGGCATGCCCACGCTGTAAACGTAGCTGGGGGACTTGAATTTCAAAAACTCCGTAAGGGCGGATTTTCCGGCAATGTAGCCCCCGCAGCCGCAGAAGGTTTTGCTGAGCGTGCCCATCCAGATATCCACCGCATCGGACGGCACTCCGAAGTACTCCCGCACGCCGGAGCCGGTCCGGCCGACTACGCCCATGGAGTGGGCTTCGTCTACCATCAGCAGGCAGCCGTGTTTCTTTTTCAGATCCAGAAGCCGCGGCAGGTCGCACAGACAGCCGTCCATGCTGAACAGGCCTTCGGTGACAATGATGGCCCGCTGATAGTTGTAGCGGTGCTCTTCCAGCAGTTTGTCCAGAGACTCCATGTCATTATTGGCATAGGAGTAGCGGGCGGCGCCGGAATGGGAGGCTCCCAGAATCAGGGAGTTGTGGGACAGCTCGTCGTAAAAAATGACATCCCGGTTGCCGAACAGACAGTTCAGGGTAGACACATTGGTGCTGTGGCCGCTGACATAGCAGATAGCGGATTCGGTATCGCACAGAGAGGCGATGGCAGCTTCCAGTTCCCGGTGGGGCGGACGCTCTCCGGCGGTGAGCCGGCTGGCGGAGGCGGACATGCCGTACTTTTCAGCAGCCGCCATGGCCGCTTCGCGTACCCGCGGATCTCCGTTAAGTCCCAGATAATCATATGTTGAAAAGTTCAGAAAATCACGGCCGTTTATGCTGGTATGATTGGTGGCCAGACCGTCATGCAGCATATAGTAGACATCATCAAGCCCCAGTTGTTTGCCAACCGCCTTCTGCACCTGGATCTCAGTGTATTCGGGCATGGTATCAAAACGCAGCAATTCCGGAGCAATGATTCGACGGGCGGTGCGGCGCTGTTCCGGAGCGACCGGCGTCTGACTGCGCATGGCGGCCAGCAGGCGTTCCTTGTCTGCCTTGCTCATGCCAAAACGTTTTTTATCTTCGTTCATTTGTTAAATCCCGACTTCTTTTCTGATTTTGTTTGCCAGGCTGTCAGTGATGGTAATGCCGTGTTTGGTCTCCAAAGCCCTGCGGACATCATTGACTTCGTCGCCGTTACTCAGCAGGGCATAGATTCGCGTTGCCACATCGCGAATGCTGGAGCTTGCGGTAATGCCGCCGACGATGGATTTTCCTTCCAGTCGATCCTCAATGGCTACCATCATTTCAACCGCCATCAGGGAATCCATGCCCATGCCGGACAGCGGAGTGCCCGTTTTAACCGAGGCGGGCGGAACACCCATGATCCTTGCGATAATGGAGGTAATGATCTCGGTGATCCGCATCATGGCCTTGTCCTGCGGCAGATTCTTCACTATATCGGAAAGAGAAACGTCCTCGCTGTCATCCGCGTCAACCCGGAGGGCGGCAAACCGGGGCATCCGGCCCAGTGGCATGCGGGACAGCCGTTTCCAATCGGCAATCAGGAGAGCCGGAGCCGGACTGCAGGTATCCTTGAGATCCTCCAGAGCTTCCAGAGCCTGTGCAGCCCTGAGCGGAGTTATGCCGGTTACCCGGCTCAGGGAATCCATGGCGCGGCTGTCTCTGGTAAGCATGCCTGTGTCTCCGATGGCGCCCCAGCCCACGGCGATTCCGGGAAGTCCCATGCCGCGGCGCAGGGCAGCCAGAGTTTCAAGTCCCATATTGGCAGCCACGTAATTTGTCTGACCGGGATTCCCCAGGAGCGTGGTGGCTGATGAGAACATGACAAAGAAATCCAGCTTTTTGTCCAGACTGTAGCGGTGGAGGTTAAAGGCTCCTCCCAGTTTCGGCCGCATTACCTTCTTTAAGCGTTCCGGTGTCATGTCAGTGAGCATGCCGTCATCCAGCACGGCCGCAGCATGAACGATACCCTTAAGAGGCGGCAGATCCTTAAGCGCGGCATCCAGCTGTTCCGAAAGGCCGCTGTAATCCGTAACGTCCTGAGCCAGGGCTATTACCGGGCGTTTAACACCGTCCGGAAGATTCAGCGTCTCCAGTTCCTCAAGAACTGCGGCATTAGCGGCGGTTTTGCCCTTCCGGCTCAGGAGAACAAGAGCTCCGGCGCCGCGGTTTGCCAGATGCCGGGCGGTGGCCAGTCCGAATCCCCCCAGACCGCCGGTGACAATGTAGGATCCTGATGAGCTGACCGGCAGCGCCGAGTGCGGCTCTGAAGCGGCTCCGGCAGTTACAGCAGGCGGCTCCACTACGATCTTGCCCACATGACGGGACTGCTGCATGGTGCGATAGGCCAGTTCTGCTTCTCCGGCCTCGTACAGGCTGTATGGCAGCGGATTCCAGTCTCCGTTCCGGAAATGTTCCATGATTTCCGTAAACACCTGCCGGGCCAGTTCGGGCCGTTCCTTCATCAGCTGATCCACATCAATGCCGAAATAGCTGATGTTGTTGCGGAAAGGTCTGAGGCGCATGGAGTTGTCAGCATAAAAATCGCGTTTGCCCAGTTCCAGGAAACGTCCGAAGGGGCGGAGCAGGCGCAGACTCTGATCTATGCCTTCTCCGGCCAGAGAGTTGAGCACCGCATCCACGCCGGCGCCGTCGGTGTCAGCAAGAATTTCATCATGGAAGGAATATGAACGCGAATTGTAAATATGCTCCACGCCCAAAAGCCGCAGCATATGCTGCTTGTCCTTGCTGCCGGCGGTGGCAAAAACCTCCAGTCCGAGAGTGGCTGCAATCTGAGCGGCGGCAAGCCCCACGCCGCCGGCGGCGCCGTGGATGAGCAGCCGTTCCCCCGGCTGCATATGAGCCAGATGGCTGAGAGCGTACCAGGCGGTATAGAAGGCTACCGGCACTGTGGCAGCGTCCGCAAAGCTCCACTCCTCGGGGATCTGAGTTACAGCCCGCGCCGAGGTTACCACATGTCCGGCAAAGCATTGTGAACCGAAGCAGAGCACCCGCTGTCCGGGAACAATGTCTGTAACCCGGGATCCAACGGCATCGGCAATGCCTGCGCATTCAATGCCCAGCCCGGGACCGGAGAAGCCGTTCTCCAGAGCTTCCTCGGGAAGCATATTCATGGCCCACATCACATCCCGGAAATTCAGTCCTACGGCCCGAACAGCCACTCTGACCTGATCCGGTCCGGGCTCTGCCGGATCCGCCGGTTCCCAGCGCAGTGTTTCCAGGTGTCCGGGGGCCGTGCATTCCAGACGGCAGGTGCCGCCGGTTTTATTGTGTGAGAGGTATACCGTGTTTTCGGAACGGAGTACATAGCGGCGATCCCCGCTGAGAATAATTTCCCGTTCCTTCGAGGGGTGAATCAGTTCGGTCAGCGCCGCATCAATGAGAGCCCTGTCAGCGGCGTCCTGACTGCAAGAATGAAGATCTATGCAGGCGGTTTCCAGACCCGGCATTTCGTTCATGAGCACGCGGGCAGCCCCGATAACCGCTGCCTGGGCAGGCCGGAGCCCGGAGTCTAAGCTGTCAGGGCAGCTCTGAGCCTGCTCTGTCAGCACTCTGAGGGTGGCAGCCGGACGACCGGCGGCGTACCAGCCCCGGGCCAGCTCGGTCAGAACGGCGCACTGATTCTCAGCGGCTGTGAGAGAAAGCCCGTCACCGCCGAGATAAACAGCGTCCACTGCATTAAGCGGCAGTCCCCGGGCTGCGAGATTCTGCCATACGGCCTGCCAGTCCGCGGCGCTGCCGGGACGGCACTGCCAGGCGGCGCCTTCCAGGCTCAGCTTATCGCCGGCCGTCAGTCTGATGACTTCATCACCGCGGGAAGACACCTGTTGCTCCAGTGTGTTTAATAGCTCGCGAACCGTTGAAGGGGCATTGCTGTCAGAGCAGAGCAGCCACAGGGCCTCCGGATTTGCCGGCTTTTGAGCCGGGGATGCAGTGGCTTCAGCCCGGGCCAGTATTATGAAGTCAGGAACGGCGGCATCAGGACGGATAACCGTCACATCCGAAAATCCGGTGTCCTTAAGAGCCCGGCTCCACTCATCGGCCGTCATCAGCCGGGATACCGATCCCGAATTATCACTGGCTGATACCCACCAGTTCCGGTCCTGACCGAACAGCAGATCGTCAATAATATTCGGCTCGCGTTCCGCCATGATAAAGAGGCCGTTGTTGTGAAGCGCATCGTGGCAGCGACGGAGCACTGCCGGAATGTCATCCGCCTGATGGAGACAGTGGAAGGCCACAGCGGCATGAGCCTTATGCGGACATTCAGCTTTGGTAAAATCCCACGCTGAAGTTTCCAGAGGAGCGTCGCCCGCCGATCTGTCTGCGCTCAGAACGGCCTGCCGCAGGATTTGCATTTCCGATTCCCCGGGGGCGGTCAGAATTCTTCTCTGGGTTCTGAGTTCCGGGCTCATAAGCCGGCCGAGACTTGCGGGAGTGGCGCTTATCTCCAGAAGAGAGACTGTCCCGGGGATATTGCGGCACATTTCGTTAAGGGCGTAACCGCAGAGGCGGTTGTCCGATTTGTACTCCTGACGGCGGTATTCTGCCCAGACAGGATTGTCTGCCGGCAACTGTTCCGCCTGTTCCAGGAGCGTTCTCCGGGAATTGGCCAAAAGGAAATTCACGGCGGAACTCCGGGGATCTTCGGAGATCAGTGTGCGCCAGATGTCGGCAAATGGCGGAAGTCCGGTGTCTATAACATGCTGTTTTGCAGCGGCATACTGTCTCAGATGAACCGCAAGCTCTGCCTGCGTCAGATCAGCTTCGCGGTTTTCCAGTTCATGAATCAGAGCCAGCGCAGCCATTTCCCGGAGCGGCAGCGTTTCGTCGCAGTAACGGCGCCAGCCGGCATCGGCAGTCAGATCGGCAACATGGCTCGCAAGCTTTTCTGCCAGAACCTGCACATCAGGCAAATTCCGGGGAGCGGGGCTTTCCGGATGCGGCAGGGGAACCGCAAAAGTGGCGTATTCCTGAGGACGCGGCGCAGCCAGCTGCTCCACGATGCGCACGCGGCATCCCTCCAGGCGCATCAGCTCCTGGCCGTTATCGCTGAAAAGAGACACGTTGCAAACGGTGGTAAACCGGGAGGAACGTAACTTGCGCGCCATGGCATAGGCGGGTACCCCGGGTTTCAGCAGGATGCATTTGTCGAACCAGTAGGGCAGCCGGGGGAAAGGTCTTTCCTTCTCGGCATCGGAAATAACGGCATAAATGCTCTGCATGCCGCCGTCAAGCAACGGAGGCGGTATCAGCATGCCGCCGGCCCATGCCGGAGTATCTGTTTCCTGTTTGAACCGGGACAGCACTTCCTCTCCCTGCTTCCAGCAGCAATCCAGCCTCCTGAATACCGGACCGAATCCCATGTTGACCCTTACCGTGACGTCATAGATCTCCTGAGAGGTTACCGCCTCACCGAACTTCTCCGGGGTGTCCATGAGGGAGATGGTACGAGATGCAGCACCGGTTTTGATAATGCGGCTCTTAACATGCAGTGTCCAGGGTTCATCCTGCATGAAGGGGCGCGCCTGCACGCGGATTTCACCGTCAGCGGCATCCACTGTGGTGCGCAGTACCACCGGCTGGTTTTCCCGGAGGATCACGGGGCGGAGAATAGCCGTGTTGCATACGGCTGCCGGGGCGGATTCCTGAGAGACCTTCCAGGCTGCGGCTGTCACCATTTCCAGGAAGGCTGCTGCCGGATAGTAGGCGTTATCACCGATTTTGTGATCCCTGAGCCACGGAAAGTTTTCCAGATCCACGGTGTTTTCCCAGACGTTCTGGCCGTGGAGACGGCGTCCCAGAAGAGGGTGATCCGCAGCATTGCGCACAAAGCCCTGACATTCCGGAGTCGGGCTGACAAGACACTCAATGTTGTTCCAGGCATAGGAGGGCAGACTGATATCGTTCCCTGCGGTCGGGAAATGTTTCGACAGGTCTGCCGGCCAGCCATGAGTCCATGCTGATTTCCAGGCGGCGCTGAATTGTTCCGTGCCGGAGTTGCGGGTAAGAGTGCCGCCTACCCAGCCCTCCACGGCGTTTCCGTCAGCGCAGTCAGCCTTGTCAAGGCCGCTTCTCAGGTATCTGAGCAGGATGCTGTGAGGGCCGATTTCCAGGAAGTGCCGCACGCCCATGGTGATGGCCGTCTGTTCGGCTTCTCTGAAGTTTACCGGTTTCCGCACGTTATCCCACCAGTAGGCAGCCGGACATCCGGACAGATGTTCCTTTCCGGTAACAGAGGATATGAAATGCAGTTTCGGTTTTCCGGTGTCCAGATCCTTAAGATCTTCCAGCAGCGCCTCGCGGATGGTGTCCATGCGCGCGCTGTGGAAGGCGTAATTAAGCGGCAGCATTTTGAAGAATACCCGGCGGGATTTAAGTTCGGCACCGATCTTTTCCAGACTGGCGGCATCACCGCTCAGGGTGACGGCATCTGAAGAATTGATGCCGGCCAGTTCCACTCCACTGTAACGTGCAATTAATTCCCGGGCCTCTTCAGCACTGATGCTGACGGCGGCCATGCGTCCGGCTCCCGCAGTGCTTTCCTGATGCATGCTGCGGTAGTAGATGATCTTTACGGCCTCCCTGAGAGACATGACGCCGGTATACCAGGCGGCAGCAACTTCGCCCACACTGTGTCCGAATGCGGCATCCGCCCGGATGCCTTTCTCGTCAAGGGCGGCACAGAGTCCCACCTGAATCAGAAAGAGGAGCTGCTGGGCGATATCCGTATGAGCAATGTCTTCGGCGGTGGCATTATTCAGCAGGTCCAGGAGATTCACCCCGGACAGCGGCAGCATAAGATCGGCCACTTCTTTGGCCCTGGCGGCAAAGGCGGCATTTTCCATCATGGTTTTGCCCATGCCGGCCCACTGCCCGCCGTTTCCGGAAAATACAAAAGCTGTTTTTACTGTCTGCGGGGACGGCGGTGTCGCCTCTCCGGTGACAGCGCCGCCGGCGCTTTTTTCATCTCCGGCGGCAAATTGCTTCAGCGCAGCGGCCACGGCGGCAGGATCGCTGCCTTCCACGGCCAGACGCAGGGGCAACAGCTCTTTTTTGTAAAAAGCTCCGTAGGCCAGATCATAGTAGTCCCCGGGAGCGGCTTCTGTTCTCCGGGCATAGGAATCGGCCAGCATGCGGAGGCTCTCTTCGCTTTTGGCGGACAGAAACAGCGGCGGCACTTCGGTCTGAACAGTTTTTTTCGTTTGAACCGGTGCGGCTGCTTCAATAACCAGGTGTCCGTTGGCTCCGCCGAAACCGAAGGAACTGACGCCGATACAGGGCTGCCCGTCTACCTCCGGCAGATCCTCCACCTTCAGAGGGAAGCGCAGATTGAGCTTTTCGGTATCAATGGCGGGATTGATTTTACTGAGATGGATCTGCGGCGGAATGCGGCGTTCCTTCAGCACGGCCAGCGCTTTCATGAGACCGGCCATGGCGGAGGCGGTTTCCAGATGTCCCAGATTGCACTTGACGGAGCCCACCCACAGAGGATCCCGGCGCTTTTGGCCCAGTACCTGTCCCAGAGCGGAGGTTTCGATAGGGTCTCCCACTGCTGTGCCCGTGCCGTGAGCTTCCACATAAGCCAGTCTGTCCGGACTGATATTGGCTGTGGCGTAAATTTCCCGGAGCAGATCTGCCTGGGCTTCCTCGCTGGGCAGGGCAATGCCCTGAGTGCGGCCGTCGCTGTTGATGCCGATGCAGCGGATGATGCCGTGAATATGACGGCCCTGAGCCAGTGCTTCATCAAGAGGCTGGAGCAGCACGATGCCGCCGCCCTCGGCCCGGACATAGCCGTCGCCGGAGGCGTCAAACACCTTGCAGCGGCCGGTGGCAGAAAGAATATGTCCCTGAGAAAAACCCACAAAAGGATAAGGGGACAACAGCGCGTTTACGCCGCCGGCCACAGCCATGCCGGCACCGCCCGAGGCCAGCGTCTGGCAGGCCTGGTGCAGGGCATGCATGGCCGAAGAACAGGCGGTGTCGATGGTCATGCTGGGACCGTGAAAATTGTAGATATAGGAGATGCGGTTGGAAATTATGCTGAGATTGGTTCCCGTCATGCTGTAGGGGGTGGTGGAGCAGATATCGTCCGCATGAATGGATCCTGCATCGGTGGAGGCAGCTCCTACAAATACTGCAGTATCGGAGCCTGACAGCGTCGAAGGAATAATTCCGGCATCCTCCAAAGCTTCCCAGGTGAGCTCCAAAAGAATCCTCTGCTGCGGATCCATGGCTTCGGCTTCGGTACGGGAAATGCCGAAAAATGACTGATCAAAATCATAGATACCGTCGATAACGCCGGCGCAGTCGGTAACAGCTCGTCCCTGCATATTTCTGCGGGGATGCAAATAAAGAGATGTATCCCACCTTTCGGGAGGAATCCGGGTTACGGCATCCTTTTTCTGTGAAATAACTGACCACAGGTTGTCCAAAGAGCGGATACCGCCAGGAAGACGGCATGCAACACCGATTATGGCTATAGGAAAATTGACTAATGAGCTCAAAACGTTTACTCCAATACTCTTTAGGGACGAGCATCAAAATACTTCTGTGTGAATCAGCGCATAACTAAACAGCGCCGTGGCAACGGAAAATTCCTGAAAATCGTATTATTTTATAATCATGGGGCTTCATGGAATGCCGCTGCTGTCGGCATTTCAGATAAGTTTTCACTTTATACTGTACCCGTCGCTTTTTGATTTATTTGCGTTTCTTTTAAAAATATTTCAGCAGGGCTGTGTTTTTGCCTTTTGCCGGGGTGCCCTTTTTTAACGGCAATCACGCAGATTCTACTTACGACGGTGGTCATTGTCAAATTTGCAAGTGCCTTAAGGTTAACCCCGTACTGTTTGCAGATCTTGTGAAATGACGTGAACATGGCAAGAGCTTTGGTCTCCGCAATGGATGCAAAACCGTCGGGCGTTGAATGTCCTGAAACAGCAAAATCACGGATAGCTCTCTCGGCCGCGAAGTTATCCGGAGATGATATCCGGAGAAGTTGTCCAGAATAGTGTCGTCATCCGGGATTCCGGTGAATTTCTCCCGCTGGTTATGGGCGTATTTGATGGCTTCTATGAACTTTACCGTGCAGATTCCCGAAGGATCATCGCTTTCGGAGATTATTTGGTTCAAAGGAAATTGCTGCAGGAATACACTTTGAACAAAACCGGGTAACATTGCAGGAATCGTGACAGAACCAAACATGGCTTTTCTCCCTGGGGTGATGTTTTTGTCGATGCGATTCCAGGGGAAAAAGCCTTTTTGATCCACAACTTTTATTTCTTCAAGCCTCCTTTTGTCAGTCTTTTCTGTCAGTCTTTTCCGGTTCTAATCCTCATATCATTTCTGCACGGGGCAGTATAAGGGGTGAAGGGGAGAATCCCCTTCAGTCATTAACAGGAAGTCGCCTAAGGCGGCTTCCCTCCTTAATCAATGAGTGAGGTGCAAAAAATCCCCAAAATCCATTTTGGATCAAAATCGAACCAGACTCACCACTCCAAAAATCCTAAACGAAGTCAAATTTCGAGATTTTAGGATAAAAGGTATAATTAATTTTGG
>Ga0256407_10010948_pt1 | contig 12649 bp, 7 predicted proteins | sample RumenRJG_04DNA_FD_193489 | JGI IMG/M metagenome (GOLD analysis project Ga0256407, IMG submission 193489) | Bovine rumen microbial communities from Lethbridge, Alberta, Canada - RJG_04 | ecosystem: Host-associated > Mammals > Digestive system > Stomach > Rumen | place: Canada: Alberta | collected... | reverse complement strand
CGTAACTCAAATGATACTGTAATAAAGTATTTGATGAGTAGAGGTCTAACAATACCATATAGAGTATATGTAAATATGTAGAAATATAATTATATATAAATTCGTTAAAATATGAGTTTACTCATAGAGTGAATTTTTATTCACTTTTGTTCTTCAAAAAAATATTGATTTTTCTTCATTCAATTTAATAATATTCTTTTCATCACAATTCTTTTGTGATAAAATAGTCGTAAATTATTTTTTGGAGGGATCCTTATGAAAAGATTAATTATACCAAAGGGTTACAAATCAGAATTAGGATTATTAGATACAGAAATTGCAATTAAATTTGTAAAGGATACATTTGAACGATTACTTGCAGATAAATTAAATTTAACAAGAGTTTCAGCTCCTTTATTCGTATTCCCTAAAACAGGCTTAAATGATAATTTAAATGGATACGAAAGAAGAGTAAATTTTGATATTAAAAATATTGAATCCGAGGTTGAAATTGTACAATCTTTAGCAAAGTGGAAGCGTCATGCGCTTGCACGCTATCAATTTATTCCTCATACAGGATTATATACGGATATGAATGCGATAAGAAGAGATGAGGATTTAGATACCCTACATAGTGCTTATGTTGACCAGTGGGACTGGGAAAAGATTATTGATAGAGAGGATAGAAATGAGGTATTCCTAAGAAAAACGGTTAAGGATATCTATTCTGTTATTTTAGAGCTAGAGCATAAGGTATCTATGGTACACCCTCATTTATATAATGAATTACCACAGGATATTTATTTCATTACATCTGAAGAATTATTACAAAGATATCCAGATAAAACACCACAGGAAAGAGAATATTTAATTTGTAAAGAGAAGAAGGCAGTATTCTTGCTTGGTATTGGTGGAAAATTATCCAACGGGGAGCCTCACGATGGTAGAGCTGCCGATTACGATGATTGGAGCTTAAATGGAGATATCCTACTTTATTATGATGTACTTGATATCGCATTTGAGATTTCTTCCATGGGTATTCGTGTAGATGAAGAATCTATTGTAAGCCAGCTTAAGGCTAAGGGCGAGGAGGAAAAACTCAAAAACCCATATGTACAGGATATCCTAAATAAGAGATTACCACTTACTATTGGTGGTGGTATCGGACAATCTAGATTATGTATGTTCATGCTAAGAAAGGCTCATATTGGTGAGGTACAATCGAGTGTATGGGACGATAATGATCTAAAGGTATTAGAGGAAAACGGAATTACATTATTATAAAAAGAAAAAAATCATCTTCGGATGATTTTTTTAGTTATATTCGATTTCTTCAATTAAAGCTTGATAAATAAGCTTTAAATTTTCATTTTCACTTCTTAAATTTCTGATGATATTTTTATTCATTAGCTTTAAAAGCTTAACTGCCCCCTTAGGGTATTCCTCGCAGAAGGTATTGAAGTCATCACTCGTTAGAGAAAAAGTTTTACAATTTGTTTTCGCTATCACAGTTGCGGATCTTTTATCCTTATCAATTAATGCCATTTCACCAAAGATGATATGCATTTCATCCTTTAGGGTTGCACAAACAAATTCTTCATTATAGATGGTTGTTTTAATGACATCAACAGTACCCTCTATCAATAAATACATAGTCGTATCGATATCATTTTCCTTAATGATGATATCTCCTTCATTAAATTCCTCTTCTAAAACCATAGAGGCTAATGCCTCTAAATCCTTATCATCTATGGTAGATAGAAGAGGGAATTTTTTTAATATATTTTTCTTTTCTATAATATCCATTATTTTTCCTCCCCTAAAATGATAGCTCCCATGTTTTTATCTAAGATAAAATCATCCTGTGGATTTAATCTTGGATTATTCATTTCAATATTTTTAATACTTTTCATCTTTTGAATGATTTCACCATAGTTTGTAGATTTTTGTGCATCGGATAAAATCTGATGCTTAAGCTCCTTTTCTACACCCATGTTTTCTAAGACACCAATTAATAAATATTTCTTTTCATTTTTGTAGTAATCAAACAATTCCTTATATTTCTTTCCAACCCATTGATCTTCAATTTTAATGATTTGTACACTTGTTCCATCTCCATTATCTAAGAAGGAAGACATAACCTTTGACATACCACTATAGTTCGTAGAGGTAGATAGTATATATCTTGTATATTCCTCTGAATAGACAACCTCAGCACAATTTTGCTGTAAAAGGTAATCTCTATATCTTTTCGTTCTTACCTCACAGCATATATGACATTTTGAATTTAAATTTCTTACCATTAATGCGGTAACAAAGATTCTAGAATCAATTAATTCATCATCTAGGCTTTCTATATTTTCACCAATAATTAAAACCTTAGATGCTTCCTTAACATTCGCATTTAATAAGGTTTGCTCAATCGTATAATCACCCTTTAATATATTTAGATTCTTGAAGTCCTTATCCTCTTTAATTAAATCTAGCTTTTCTTGTTCTAGATTATTAATTAAAATGATATTCTCCATTTTTATCTTATCATTTTTTCTTATAATATCTAAGATTAATGCCTTTAAATCATTTTTATATCCTAGTATAAGAATATGGTTTTTCATTTGCTGCATTTTCTTTATCGACCTTTCTTGATTTAATCTTTTTTCTACAAACGCAGAGGAAATATAACCTGTAAACATAGAAATAGCAATCGTACCAAAGGCTAAGAAGATAATACCTAATAGCCTTGTTTGATTATTGTCTACAAATTCATAATCATTTCCTGCTAAGGTTACAACATTAAATATTAATACATCTAAGAATGTATAGGGCTTTCCATTTGCACCTACAACATCATTCCACTTCAGTACAAAATATAATAGGGTAACCAGTAGAAGATAAACGGAAATTACGATGAATAAAGCGGTAATATGAAATTTTTTCCAAATCGTTTTGAATTTTTCCATACCAATAAATGCCTTTCTTCATTTATGTACTATTTTACCATAATATCTTTCCTTTTGTAAATTAAGAAAAAGCCATATATTATCATAAATGTATTTGAAAAAATCTAATTATAATTATATAATTAGTGTGTTAGTTGAGGTGAGTTTCTGTGCGATATTATGTTATTCCAAATCTTAAGGAAAAGGAAAAATACATAGAATTATCTAAAAAATACAATTTAGGGTTTGAATATAATGAATTTTTTATTCCGGATACATTAGATGATGAAAATAAGATATCTGATATCCTATGCGAATATAAAAAATTAAATCGTACTATGGATACACTTCATGGGGCATTCTTCGATATTGTATTAGATTCTATGGATAAAAGGATTAAAAGTATCTCCTTTGATAGAGTTAAAAAATCGCTAGAGATTGCAGATAAGCTAGGCTGTAAGGGAGTCATATTTCATACGAATTATATTACCTGGATGAAGGATTTAAAATATAGAAGAAGATGGATTGAATATAATAAGAGGGCGTATTTATCCTTAATAGAGGAATTCCCAAATTTAGAAATCTATATAGAAAATATGTTTGATTTAGATCCCTATTTACTTAAAGATTTAGTTCAAGAAATCGATCATGAAAGAATTGGTGTTTGTCTTGATTTTGCACACGCGAATATCTCAAATACAAGCTTAGATACATGGTTTTATGAGCTTAAGCCTTATATTAAGCATATTCATATCAACGATAATGATGGAACTGTAGATTCTCATGATGAAATTGGTAAGGGCTCCATCGATTTTAAAAAGGTATTTGAATATATTCACCAATTAGATGATAAAACAACAGTTTTAATAGAAATATCAGATTATAATAAAGCAGTAGCCTCTATAGAATATTGTATAGATAAAGGCTTTATTAAGATTTAGAATGGGAGATATTTATGCTAGATATTATCATTCCACAATATATGGAGGATGAATATACAATTAAAAATTTATTAGATTCTATTATGAATCAAAAGAATATCGATTTTAACGATATTCAGGTTACGATTATAAATGATGCATCAACTTGTATTTTATCCAATGAATTTTTAATGAATTATGAAAAATTAAATATTATCTATTTAAGGAATGATAAGAATTTAGGACCAGGTCTTACAAGACAAAGGGGAATCGATTCTACGGATGAACCATTCATAATGTTTATGGATGCAGATGACGAATATATAAATTCGAATGTATTAAGTAGAATTTTAGATTATTTAAAAAAATATAATCCCAATTATTTAGTAACGAATATTATGGTTGAGGTTTATCTAGATAATCAAAAATCCTTAAGATTAAGAAAAAGAGAAGAAACCTATCCATGGATGCATGGAAAGGTTTATAAAAGATTTTATCTTAAGGATCATAATTTAAGATTTCATCCTAATGTAAGACATTTAGAGGATTCCTATTTTACAAGCTGTTTACTTGGTACATTAAGCCCTAAGGAAATCCATTATTTGGATATCGTATCCTATTTATGGAAAATGAATGAGCTAAGTCTAACAAGAAAAAAATCAAAATATAATTATATGGTAGATACCTTTGATGATTTTATTTCTTGTGCAAGATATGTATATGATTATTTAACAAGCATACAGAGTAAAATGAGATTTCCTTATTTTATTCAAGCTACATTAGGAATTTATACCGTATTAAATTCAAATTTATTTGATTTTGATGATTTAAAGGATAAAAGAGAAGCCTATTTAAAAGATTTATATGATTATGTAATTAAAAAGAAAAATATATATAAATTAGTTAAAGAGGATGTTTTACTTAAGCTTTATGAAAAGGAAATAAGAGAGCTTAAGGAAAGAAATAAATTAAGAGAAATTTATAAAGGCCTAAATGAATTTTTTAATGAATTTTTAATATAAAGGAAAGGAGGAGGTTCTATGAAGGACGAATTTAATAGAAAAAAGGAATTCGAATATAATAGAAAAATTAAAGAATTTAAACGCTTTGATGCAATCGAATATTATAAAACTAAGGAAATAGCGCCACTACCTCCTGAGATCAAGAAATTTAAGGAAGGCTTTAATGATAAGCCTGTTGAAGCTAAAAAGGTTATTAAGAATCGAATAGAAGAAAAACTAGAACAAAAGAATCAAAATAACCAAAGCGAAAATACAAATGCTGATGCACAAAATGGTGAAGCTGAAGGCGCAAATATGAATGGAGGCGCTGTAGATAGTAGCGCATCTACTACAGCCTCTACAGCCTCAAGTGCCTCTTCAACCTCTAGTGTAGTTACTGCATCGACTTCGCTTGCTGGTGGAGTATCGATTATTTCTGCATGCGCAATTGTTGCTGCGACGGTAGGCTCAACCGTAATGAATGCTGCCCCTAAGGTAGAATTTTTAGAGGTAGAGGCAGGAAGCGACTACCTACAATATAAAATAGATGTATTCGAATTAACGGAAGATACCCTATATAAGGTTAAGGTTTATAATGATACCTTTAATCAGGAATATGAGATTCATGAGGAGGGTATCCAAAAACAAATCGTTACCGGATTAATTCCAAATCGAAGATATACGATATCTATAGTCGCATCAAACGATGATTTAGGTGATATTACCTACTATACCTTAGATTGCTACACATCTAAGCTAGAATGCCCTAGGGCCGTATTTGATATCAATCCGATAGTATCTATAGAGGATGGATCCTTTAATTTAGATTATAATGTTTTTATTTCCGATTATTATCAAACAGGCTATCAAACCTATTTGGAAATCTATATTGATGATGAGCTGGTTGAAACCAATACATTATTAGATGAAGAAAATTATTTTAGAGGTTATTTTAAAGATTTATATGAAGGCCAAAATGTTTATTTTGCTGCATATACAACCTATTATGATGAATTAACAAAGATTGGTGAATTAGGCTATAAGCTAACCTATCCAGATTATATGGCAGATGAAATCTATCAATCGACCTTTGATTTTAAAGCCCCAGTGATCACGACAAGTGAGGATTCCTATTTCATATCGATTGATACTGGCTTTATACCAGAAAATGAAAATGAGGGCTATATTATTGATGTTTATAAGACAGGAGAATATGATTCTATTCTTACCAATTACAAGCTTAATGCTTTAGAGGATGATTTGGTTTTAAGCTTTGAAGGACGCGATCCGATTGCTTCCTTTAATGTTCCTGCAAACCTATATGGTATTGATATTTACCTAACCCCAACAAAGGAAGCTGCCAACCAAAAGAGATTCTACGCTAAGCGTCATATTGGTTCCTATTCCTTTAGTGAATATAGGGCTGATGTGAAAGATCCAACCGCATCCATTACCTTTAATCCAGTATTAGATTATGATAATAATATTTATAATCTAGATTATGATATTAAAATTAACGATCCATATAATATTGGAGAGGAATTTTATTATAAGGTTCTATTAAACAATAATGACTATGAAAATGTATCGATTACAAGCCATAATGTAGAATCCACTGTAGAAAATTTATATAATGGCTTTACGGTAGCTATAATCGTTTATACAAAAAGAAATAATGAAGAAATCATTATTGGAAGCAATGAATTTGTTGTAGAATACCCAATAGGCTTTGGACAATTCACATCCAAATATAGCCTAGATAGTAAAAATGTATCCTTAGATTTATGTAAGAATATACTTACAGTAGATACAAAATTTGAACAGGCAAATTCTTTAGAATCCTATACTTTAAATGTATATGATAGTGATATGAACCTATTAGCTTCTAAAAATTCTATAGAATCTATAATTACATTTGAAGATATAGAAACAAATGAATTAATATTAGAATTTGTTCCATTATCTAATGGAAAGAGCTTTGATTCTGTATCTATAAATTATACCCAAGAGGATTTAACCTTCGGTCATGACTATCAAATTAGCTATGAATGGAATATGGATAACACTTTAGTTTTAGCTACAGCAATTTGTCAAAATAATCCAGAGCATAAAATTGTTGAAGAGGCAATCCCTTCCGTTATTATCAAGAAGGAAGCAACAGATGAAGAAGCTGGTATTATTCTATATGAGGCCACATTCAAAAATTCCCCATTCACCCTTCAAGCAAGGGAAGTAGAGGATCCATTTAGAATGGTAAACTTCGATTTATTTGAAAATAAGCTATCCTTAAGTGTTTCTTCCATTGATGATTACAAAGAGGACTCCTATACCTATTCTATAAATTTCATCTATGACGATAAGAAGGAAAGAAAGATAGATGGTGAATTTGTAGGCTTTTTAGAGGAATTATTTGACCTAGATTATGATTCAAATACCTATAGTGCTGATGATATTTCAAGTATCACCTTATCTATTTTTGATATCGATGGTAATTTCATTAGATCCTATACGTATTCCAATGATGATGCAAATATTAGTTATTCTTCCCATCAAATTGATGAAAATGCAATGATTACTATCCCTTATGAGATAGAAATTAAAAATGCTACCTTCGATCATGCAATGGTTCAATTTGATTCTGGTACAAATGCTGTCTTTGATGATTTAACCGCTAAGGATAGTATTAAAGTAGAGAATCTTACATCGCCTGAGCTTATCTATAATACAACCATTTATTATAAAAAGGGTACATTACATATTTCTCGTGCAATGAAAAAGGAAACCATTTCTTTAGAATGCGAGGTTTCCTTAGATTATTATGCAAGCTATATAGATTCACAATATTGTGCATTCTTAGAAATTGATGCATATATCGATGATGTTAAAATCACTCGTGAGCTAGAGCTTATGGTCTTGAAAGAGGGTATGCTAGATTATGATACCGATAAAATCCTAGAATATAAATATATTATTTCTACTAAGGATGATGATGAATCGGATAAGGTGGATTATATAAATGGATATTATAAAGTACCTTTAATTCATACAAATGAAATCAATTATTTAGATTTAAGAATTGATTCCTTAGGCTATAAGAAAACAATAAATATTCCAAATCCAACCTTCAATAAGATTGCAGGCTATGATGATGTAGATAATTATTCTATTCCAGAGGATAATTATTATATTGTAACAGAAGAGGACGGAATGAAGTATTATTATTTCAATTTCGATTTAGAAAGCACTACAACCAAGGGTGAAATTGTATGTACTATAAATTATTCCTATAAGGAAGATGGTATTACAAAATATGGTCATACAGACTATTTTACCTCTTCAGATTATATTCTTACCGTACCATATGATTTAGAGGATATAAATTTAACTATATATTATAAAGCATTAGATAAATATATAGGAGTAGAGGGAGAGAATAATCCATCTCCAGCAAATTATAATCTATATGAAAAAGGAGATGGCTCATACAAAGAGGCATCGGATTCCTTCATAGATGGTACTACATATTACCAAAGTGAGGGTAATGAATATATTATAGTAAATCCACAAATATTAGGCTTATATGAGCTTGATGTAGATCAGTCTTTAGATACAGATTATTATAAATTATCCTTAGATACAGCATTTGATAGTAATAAGCAATATTATGTTTTTGAAGAAGAAAAATATATATTAACCTCCCCATCAAGCCTAGGCTTAATGGTAAAGGAGGATTACATCTTAACAGAGGATACCTATTTTGATAGTAAGAAGGAATATTTCCAATATGTAGGTGGAAGCTATATTCTAGCAACTCCGGTAGTCTTAGGCTTTAGGGAAAGAATATCTAAAGGCTTAGTATTAGCAACAGAAGAGGAATTCCAAGAAACTGACTATTATATCTATGATGATCTAAGCTATACCTATACCTTAGTAACACCAACATCACTAGATTTATATGTAAATGATAATGATAATTATGAAAAGAGTGAAGATACAAGCTTTATGGTAGGTGTAAGCTATTATAAGCTTGTAGATGGTGAATATGTATTAGTAAGTCCTTTATCCTTAGAACTATATACATATAGCTATAATGAAGCTTTAACAGAGGATAATGAATTTATTTATTCTTATTTCGATAGAAAGGTATATCCAATATCTATCGATGATAAGCTTAAGGGTATATCGAATGATATGTTATATTATAATAGCGAAGATGATACTACAGTAATAAGGTTTAATGTAGATACCAATAAGGTGACAGGTGAAAATATTACCCTATCCTATAATCAAGAGAATATAGATATTCCAATCTATGATTATGCACATTGTGCTAGTGAATATGAAGATCAGGGTGGATATTATACTTACGATATTATAGATAATGCACAAATTACTGTTTCTGCATTCTATAGTGAAGAGGCTATCACCTATTATGAAATTACAATAACCTTTGAAGGTAATTTAGTAGATGGTAATTATGAAAAGCCTATCGTTACCTATACATATTTCCCTAACGATTTTGTGAATACATTTGATGAAATTGTAAATAGTGCATCACTTATAGATACTGCATCCTATACGATTGCAGATTCCAATATTACCTATAGTAAGCACTATGTATACGATAATGTAGGTCAAAATGGTTATACCTTAACGGTAGGATACCAAGAATTTCATTCAGAAAATGAGGACGATACCATTTTAATTGAGGTATATTCCGATTCGAATTACCAAAATCTAATTACAAGTAAGGGACCGGATTATAGCTATTATAAGGAAGCAACTATAGATATTCCAAATACATATTCTATAGTTTATATTAAAACAAAATTCATAAGAAGCTATGATGGAAATGAATTGGTTCTATATGAAGAGGTTTTAGGTAAGCATATTTTAAATGCGGCCTCTATTGATGATGTTGGCATCAATGGTGAGGGTGTATTCTTTAGAGGAGAGGTTCATTCAGAAAATCTAAGCTATAGAATCACTAAGGAATATGAAAATGGATCAAAGAATAGTGAAAATGGTACCTTTGATTCTACTTCCTTTGATATTTATACAAGTGCAGAGGAAGATATTATAAAATATACCTTCGAGATTATAGATACCAATACCAATGAGGTTTTAGCATCAAGGGTTTATTCTGATTTCATAACGGTATCCGATTATACCTATATGGATGATACAGATTATATTTCCTTTGATTATGAAATATCTACTTTAGAGGATTTAACGATTGAATCTATAGAGATTAATTATGGAAAGAATGTAATAGAGACAAGTGATTTATCGGGTACATTAAATGAACATACCCTAAGTGGTGCATATGAAGACTTTAGCTTTGTTGTTAAATGTCGCGATAAGGATGATAAAGTGTTTACCTATAGGGTTGAAATCACTAAGGAATTAGAGGTTACGGATATTGATTATGAATATGAAATATTAGGTCTTACCAATTCATCCTATTCCTTTACAAACTATCAAGGCGTATATGATAAAATAAATGATGTTTTATATGATCGAGTAACTGTAGAGGAAAACACAAAAATTTATAAGGATGTAAATGGAAATTTAGCACCTACTGTAGATGATACAGATGTTATCTATATTGACCTAAAGCATACGGCAATATATAAAACGGTAGGTGAGGTTATTGCCTATGTAGGACCTATTAAGATTTCTTATAATGATTATCAAATTGAGGTTACAAAGGGTGGATCGGGTTTGAATTATCATCAGCCACTAGAAAATAACCCAAGAACGATTTTAGGTAGTGAATTTGATAACGAATTAATTTTCTTACATAGGAATGCAAGCTACTCTCAAGATCAATATAATAATAGAGAATATACAACCTCTATGGAATTAGAATTTAGTATTTCTTACCAAGGTAAGAGTAAGGATTATAGTATGTCCTTTGATAAGGCTTATGAGAATCCTTATAACTATAATAATCAATTCTTTGATAGTGAGAATCAAGAATATGCTATCGAAAGGCTTGATGGTGATAAGATTAATTTAAGCATCACCCCAGGCTTTAAGGTGGATGAATATCCAAATTATGCATATAAAATCACCTTATATCCTAAAGATTCTATAGATACTACAGGTGAAGCATTATACAGATCGGATCTTATAACAGATTCAGAATATACATTCACAGGTATTGATGATAAGGCCTATAAGGTATCCATTATCGTATATGAGATAAAGGATAATTTAAGAATTTATTATGATTATTATGCATATAATCTATCTAAGCCAGCGAATACGGCTGTACTTGGAGGCTACATTTCAAATGATTATAATACCAACCAATATTATGTTTCTTATACCATTGATGAGGCTTATGTAAATAAGAATCAGGATATCAACATTCGCTTTATGGATACGGATCATACGATTTCCCTTGCTGATGGAGAATATGATCTAGATGGCTATACAGCGAACGTTACCTCTTCGGATGGTAAGATTACAGTTGTTGTAACGGAAGAAAGTCCATCAAGCCGTGATACCTTTGTAGGTTCTATTACTCTATCTGAGGGTAATAGTGAAATTGGATATAGTACAAAAACTTATTATATTTCTTAAGTAGGAGGAAAAGAAAATGAAAATGAAAAATAAGAAAAAGAAAAAGGGCTTTACGATTGTTGAGCTCATCATCTTGGGGTTCGTTTTAGCAACAGCCATAGTATTTATCGTTATTGAAATGGCAAACCCAGGAGCTAGTATATCCGTTTGGATTAAGGATAATGTAGTAGATACAGAAAAAATAGGTAAGGATTTCATGACACATCTTCCTACTTTGATTCAAAGCATTATCTATATTGTTGTCATTTATGCTGTATGTAAGCTCATTCGTATGATTTTCCAATATAGAATGAAAAAATCCGATAGAGCGAAAACTGTATTAACCTTGCTTGATGGACTTGTAAAATATGCATGTGCTATCGCAATTATTATCTTTGTGCTTCAGGCTTTAGGTGTGAACGCAACCGCAATTTTTGCTTCAGTTGGTATTTTAACCCTAGTTATAGGCTTAGGCTGTCAAAGCCTTATTGCCGATATTGTTGCAGGTATGTTCATCATTTTTGAAAATGAATACAATGTAGGTGAAATTGTAACCATTGATGATTTTAGAGGTACTGTAATTGAAATTGGTATTCGTGCAACAAAGCTATTAGATTATGCAGGAAATATTAAGATTATTAACAATTCCGATATTTCGAATGTAGTCAATATGTCTAGAGAATTATCCCTAGCTGTTGTCGATTGTCTATTCCCATATGATGTACCTGTACAGCATATTGAAAAGATTTTAAAGGACAATTTTGAAGCATTTAGAGCTAAGGTACCAGGAATTGTAGAAGGACCATTCTATAAGGGTGTTTCTGATTTTGGTGCATCAAATATTGCCGTAACGATTATTGCAAAATGTCTAGAAGAGGATAGATACCAGGTTCAGCGTGATTTAATGAGAGAATATTATATTGCCTTCCACAATGCTGGTATTGATATTTCCTATGACCAGATTGTTGTACAGCAGTATGAGCCAATCCACATGGATGTTTCAGAGGATTTAGAGAAGGAAGCAACAGAATTCATTAAGGATCAAAGAAATGATTCTAAGGGTATGGAATCGGTTAATAAGGAATAAGAATGACTCTCTAAAATTTGAGGTTGTTTGTAGGTTGACAACAACCAATCGTTTTAAAGATTTGCTAAGTTCAAACAAAAAGTTGGTAAATAGACATCAATAATGTAAAAATAGAGTTTATACTTCAGTCAAAGTGAGGTATTTAACCATGAC
>Ga0256407_10010945_pt1 | contig 12650 bp, 7 predicted proteins | sample RumenRJG_04DNA_FD_193489 | JGI IMG/M metagenome (GOLD analysis project Ga0256407, IMG submission 193489) | Bovine rumen microbial communities from Lethbridge, Alberta, Canada - RJG_04 | ecosystem: Host-associated > Mammals > Digestive system > Stomach > Rumen | place: Canada: Alberta | collected... | reverse complement strand
CAAGGCTGCAGAGGCTTCTGAGCTTCATGGTATAGCGATCTCGCGGAAAGATTTTCCGGGGCGGCGCCGCAATTTCCGAACAGAAGATGTTCTTTATGGAAATCCGGGATCTCTCCAGGAGCCGCAGACATTCCAGCGACAAAAAGGTCAGCACCGGCAGGAAACGGAGACCGTTGCTCATGTCGATATGGAATCTTAGCTTGCTGCTGCTATCTGTTTTCCCGATGACCTGTTCCTTGATATTCCTGATGAACGCTGCCTTGTCATGTTCGGTGTTCAGGAATCTGGGTATGACAATGAATGTCACCGTAAGTTTTCCGCCGAGATCCTTGTTCAGGGCGTCTGCCAGTTTTCCCAGATCCTCCTCGGATGAAGATTCTGCGGGAAAGTACTTCTGAGCTTCGTTTGCAGCCGTATTCAGATCTTCGGAAAACAGCGGCGTATCTGGAATCGCGGCATTTTGCGCCGTATTTCGGAATCCCTGTTTGAGGTAGCTCCCCGCGCATCTCCAGTTGCTCTGCATGGTTCCGGTGAAGACCACGATGTCAGGGCGGCATTTCTGTTTGATGAGCCGGGCCATTACGGCGCTTCCCGAAAAGCTGAAGACCTCAGGATGCCGGTCTGCCGCGCCGGCCTGCTGCGGGGCAGGGGAGTCCCCGCAGTCATCAGTGAAATCATAGGTGGCGGCGCAGTATGAGGCGTTTCCCAGAGCGCAAACCAGAATGTCGGTATCCTTCATATAGGCTCCTTCTTTTAAGTAAATTACAGTTCATCAATCATGAGAAAATCCCGTAGCTTAAGTGATATACCGCGCTGTTGGAGTAATCAATCTCATCGTTTGTGATGATGATTTTCTTCACAGTGTTATCAATCCCGGCAAAGGCGGAAAACTCCCTGTCATATGTTTTTTCTTCCGCCACGCTATAGGCGGCCTGAATCAGGTAAATCTTGCCGTCTTTTTCAGCCGGGAAATCAATCTCCCGGCCTTTGTTACGGTATACCGTGACATTAAAACCCAGATAGATAAGTTCATTCAGCACGATATTTTCGAGGTTGTGAGTAAGGTCATACCGATTCCCGGATACCCGGATGCTGTTCAATGAAACATCTTCATTGTACAGCTTATAGTAAGACTGGAAGAACTGGAGAATGCGAGAAAGGAAGTCGATAAGATAGAGCACAATACGATGTTAAATCTGAGCAGATTTAAGGCAACATAAAATGCTCTAAAATTTTTAAGCTCATGACCATTACGGCATGGGCTTTTTTAGTGTCAAGCAGAATGGCGTGTTATTCATTAACCTTGTTCTTTTCAATCTTGCCGGTATATTCAATCTGAAATATATTCATTACTCTAGGATCCGGACAGCAGAATGTAACAGCGTTCTTAGGAAGTCCTTCACGGGTAAAGGTTTGCCCATCCTTAAGTTTTGAAATGTACATATTGGCAACAGTCAGCATCCAGGGGCACAGCCTTCCTGCGTCCTTGGCATAATCATAAATATCACCAACGCGGTGACCATAGTCACACCCACGTTTTCCTCTTTTTTCAACAACAGTGATTTTTATATTTTCATTGTTTTCAGCCATGACTGTTCTCTCAATTCTTTATTTTTGATCTTAAATTCATATCCCTATAAATCACAGACTATATCACCAACTTCTACCTAAATCCATCAAAAAAACTCCACTGAAGTTTGGGCTTTTTTCATATCTGCGCATAATTGTGCTAAATCTGCATCGATTTAAGGCAACATAAAATGCTCGAAAATTAATTTTTAAGCGCATGACCATTATGGCATGAGCTTTTTTAACGTCTGAAAAAATCAACGGTTTTACGAATACCAAATCTAATAAATATTCGAGTAGTAGACCTTCAGATTTTTACTACTTTCTTACTACTTTTCACTGTTACAAAATGCGTATTTTTGGCTATTTATGCCATTTCTGTTAAAATTCAAAAAGGTACTTCTGCATCGTTTGAGCGCCGACAAACCTTGCAGAAATGGGCATTTCTCGGCAATTCTTAAAATCAATAATGACAATTCGCATCTTATTCGTGTGCCACGGTAGGCGAATCCAGCTACCCTAGAAACCTTTCATAACGCCCATTAATCGGGGCATATCTTTTCTACAGTTTGGGAATGCACTACTGACCGACTACTTCCCGTGAAGGTTAAGTTATGAAGGTGTACAAAGGGGAGGGCGACTATGTAAATTGCCGAAACTCCCCCACTATTCTTCAATTTTATGAGAATTGCTGAGTAGTCAAATGGTAGTCTGATTTAGGACTTTCAAGCCTCCAAAATTCCTGACAAATCCACCCAAATACCGAATTAATGAACGGCATTAACCAAGTAACTTTTTTATTCTCTTTGCCAAAATTTCTTTGCGGTTGTTATAGAATTCCTCAAAATGGTCTATCGATAACGAAACGCCTTCAGGAATCATTGCCTGTACGCAAAATTTTTCCCGTTGCTCATCATTCATATCATTGTAGTAATCGTTTAATGACATGGAATTTTTGCTTCCGTTACTTCGCCCTTCTAAAAGCTGAAGATTCGGGAGTCTGTTGCGATTACCACGCCATCGTCTCCAATCTTCCATAGTAACGGAAATAGGTTTATTGCCATCGAATCTGTCATATGGATGAAGATGATCTTGTTCGTATTTAAAGTTCTTGTTCTTCCAGTCAAGGGCAAGATAATACAGAGCATCACCTGCAACACGACTACCTTTTTCAGCGTTTAAAATGTCTTCAATTTTCCCTTCTGTCACTCGAAGGTCTGTGATCTGGTCAAGCATTTCAATAGTAATCTCATAATCGTAGCTATTGATGTTGCTTTTCATCTGTTGCAGTTTGCTGGTAGTTCCAGACTGAAAATATGTGAAAAGAATTGCTCTCATTAAGTATGCTCGGATTGCTTCAGTATTTTCTCCATAACGATCAGGGTTGTAGTATATGTAATACAAAACAGGAAGAAGAACGTTCCAGCTACTTGAAAAACGGGAGATTTCTATTTTCATACTACTCAATATGGTTTCCAAATTTTTAAGAGCCTTCTTGAAAGACGGCCAATCGTTCTTCAGTTGCTCGGCAATTGCACGATTAATATTTGACTTCACTACATCGCCGTAAATCATTAGTGCGGAACGAATGATGAACTCAGTACCAAAACCTTCATATGAATTCACAAGTATCTTACCAAATTCTGTCTTGGCATTTGGCCAGTATGCCTCAAGGATGGACATAGTGATTTCGGATTTTTTGAGGGCTTTTCCGCCACTGTTAAATCGGACAAACATCTCAAGGGCATCATCTTGATTCATATCTTGTGTTTCTGTGTACCGAATCAGCTTTTCCTCAAATATTTTCTGGCAAAGCTTCTTAAGAATATTTCTTGCATACTCCTTGCTGTCAGTTGGAACATTGACTATAGCTTCCTCAATGGATTTATTCCTTGTTGATTCATTCTGGAATTTCTCTTGTAGTATATTTCTTAATTCAAATTGTGTTGGGCTAAGCCTGCCAACTTTCTCACTGAAACGGATATCATACTTCTTACTGTTGTACTCATCCTCATCATCTATGTCTAGTTTGTTTTTATTCAATTCGATAAGCAACTTTGTGACTGTACTGCCCCCCTTGCTTTTCCGAGCATATTTTTGTCTGATATACGATTCTCCAAATAATGAGAGGTAAAGAGAAGTCAAACGCTGCTGTCCATCAAGAATAGCTGTATCTGTCATAGAAACATCAATATCTGTCAGTTCGAAATTAACACTATCAGCCTGCTTACGGTTATCAAATGTAACCGATGTGAGGAAATTGCAGAAATAAGTATCCCATGTGACGTTATTATCATCCACATGCCAAAACAAAAAAGTTGCGATAGGATAATCCAAAAGAATAGAGTCCCAGAGCTTTTCAATCTGCTCCATACTCCAAACAAACTGTCTTTGGAAAGCGGGCATAACATACTTCCCATTTTTTATGTTGGTCATAGCCTCATAGATTGTTATGCTATTATCTGTCAGTGTGCTCATTGTCTATATCTCTCCTTTTAATATTAATGCCCACAATAGTATGTCAAACTCAAAGCAGGTCAGTATGCGATCCTTGTTCCTTATCTAATGTATCATTCATTTGAGGTTGATTCTCCGCCTCTTTTTCTTCAAGTTCTCGAAGTGTTAGCCCATCTTTGTTTTTCCAAATTTTTGGGCCGCTTACGCTATTGCCCAAAACAAATTGTGCGGCATACGATGAGCTAGAAATGATGATATCTTCTACTGTTTTGAGGTCCTTAATGATACCTGATTCAAAGCATTTATTACGCAGAGACATGACTGATTTACTTATTGATTTTTCAGACGCTTTATTCTTAACATCGGATCCTGCCAATAAAACAAACCCCTCAGATGTTATAAGCCCTCGTGCTTCTACGGAACCAACATTTAAGTACAGTATATTGTCAGCATCCGAACCATCTGATTTAGTTTGGATATTAGTTAATGGCTCCAGAACTTTATACCCCAAAGCATTTATCAAGATTTTAATATTATCGATGAATTCATCCATTGCAGCTACTTGAGATTCTTTCATTACTGTTTTACTATAGCTATTTTTGGTTAGTACATTATATCTATTAACATTTCTGGCAGTACAAACCAACTGATGCTCAAGATAGCGGATCAACGCCTTATTTAAATCGCGGCCTATAAATATTACGGCTGTATTCCATTCATACGGTTCCTTATCTGCATTGAAATCCCGAATATGCTGACAAAGTCTTTCGTGAACATTTTCAGATTCCCCAATGTAAACGTCATCTTTATCTTCGCTGTTTTGGCAAAAAAGAAAGTATACGCCTGCGCCTTTAATATCCTCTCGATCGCATGATCCAACTTCTATACGAGGAATCTTAATAGCTTTTCCGTTCCAATTCGAAAGCTCGGCAGTAATTAGGCTGTCTGCCGTGCCATTTGCGAGAAATAATTCTATTGACTTACCATATGCCATATTCCTACCTCTTAGTCGTATTTATATTTCGTATAATATATATCGTAGACGTATAACCAAAAGATTGTCGTAGTTATATATCACCTATCGGAACATCGATTCTGTCTTTCGCAACGCATACATTTTTTCTTATAAGAAAACACTCTACGTAATGAGCTCCCTCAAAGTCAGTTTTTTCTTTGTGATGCCTACCCTTTCCTCTAGTAATATTTCCTCTTATCATATTACGTTTTATTGCCTCAAAACCAACATTTCTAACCTTCCAATAAACTTCATATGGTTCTGGACAATCTGTTTTTAATATAAAAAAATCAAGCTGCTTGTTCTTCCGCAAAGGTATCAATTTAGCAAGATAATTTCTTAGATTAAATGGCATCCAGCCATTTTGCGTGACATTACAATCGATCTCGAGATGATATCTAATATCAACAGGGAATTTTTCCTCAATAAACTCCTCGGTAATAGCACCTCTATCATAAGACTCATCAAAAGATAAATTCTGGGCAAATCTATTTGTTTTTCCTGTAGCTTTAGGAAATGAACTACCCAATAAAGACCTGAGTAAATCATTAGCATTATCTGACTCTAAAGTCAGATCTTTTATTTTATCGTAAGCCTTTTTTGCTTTTTCTACAAAAGTTCCTTTATCTAAATTATAGATAAACTGATTACTTCCCAATGCGTGCCAATAATTCTGTTTATTATTTTGAGTAGATAAATAGTTAAAAATGGAAATTAGAATATCTAAATAACTTGCTTTACTATCCTGAAAATAATTATTTTTGCACAAACAATTGTATACTAAAGTGTCTATAAGCAATCCTTTCATCTTAAACCCGATAGTATTTTTCCAGCTTCGCAAGACGTGGCAAAAATCATAATATATTCCCGCGGATTTATCGTTACAATCTTTGCATGCTTTCTGCTCACTTAATGGGTCTGTTGTTTTCCACGTTCCTCCATTGTGCGTATCAGGGTATTTAAAAGTATTGTCGGATTGTTTAAAACCAGGTACTAACTCCACTGTGTATTTATTAAAATCAATTACAACTACCTGACCATCTCCGCTAATATCTGTTTTGGGGTATCTTTCTTTAAGAATCTTTTTTACATCTTGTAACAATTGAGATTGACCATTACTTTCGTAATCATCATATTGTTTATAAACGCCTTTCGGCAAATCAAATAGGAGGTCTAAATCACTACTACCTTTTATAGCTGTATTTCTTCCTACAGAGCCAACAATGTACATATGCAATTCAGATTCACTTTCTAATTCATAGTATACTTTGTTTAATTTTTTCGCGATTTCTCCGGTAGTAGTCTTCATCTCATCAAAATTATCAAGCCGAATAGCGTTGCAAAATTTAGAAAAATCCTGTGCTAATCCCAATTATTCCTCCAACCTTCCCCTTAAACCAGGTGGTAAAAATTTATCTATTTCCTCATCTGTATATGAGTAATCCTTAAGAACGTTGAGAGCTATTCTCGCATGATTTACGGCTTTTGATGATGTCGTTGGCGCGTTTATATACAAATCATTAATTTCCGATAGTATTGTTTTGTAATCAGAAGTAATTTCTTCAACACTTCTATTTTTTCTGCGTATGTCTGCTATAAGATGTAATAATTTATTCCTAATAATTGCAAATTTATTTGCACAATGCTTGTGTGCCATTTCCTTTTCTTTAAGGTTAAAGCTTTTTAAATATGCTGCACAAAATAAGGAAACAAAAGAAATAACAGCAGCAAAAGCCTTCACCCATACTTCATCATGAAACATAGCAGCCAAAATTCCACTCGCAGAAAGAGCGGAAGAAAATATATTTGTGCATTCAAATTTGTTGTATTTTGCATGGTAAATGTCCGACTGTTTTTCTTGAATCTTGTGCGTCCATACTGCGGAAGCAAAACTCTGTCGAACTTCATCCAACAAAATTTGATATTCACTACTCATAAATAATCCCAATTAAAATACGTTAGCCAACGGTTCCAAATATTCATCAGCCATATCCTCAGTAAATTCCGTTTTATTGATATATAGAGATTATCCTTATCCCTCACAAATCTACAATTAAGATTATTTTTAGACGCATATTATTCCTAATAACGTATCCAGCTTAGAATAAAAACCGATGCTACAGAAAATCTTCATAAACAGCTGAGAAATATTCTTGCTCAGCTAAATTCACGTGTAAGATTTTTAAGACTTACATATTAAACAGTTTTTTTAATTTTTCTTCCATATTCCCATTTTTAGCCAATTCCAAGGTATCACAAAGACGAATATTATTCGTATTTATATGGACTTTATCACTGAAACCAAGAATGTATCGTAAGCATATACGGTATATTATTTCTGTTGGGGCACAGCCGTACACCTGATTTGCAAAAATATGATTTAGTCTTTCAGCGTCATTAGGGAAGTGTAATTTCATTGCTTTGCTTTGATATAGACGAGTTACTATTTCAGTTATGTACATACCCGATTTCATATACAGATCCGCAAAGGTTGCGTCAGGATTATCAAAACAACCAGGATTTTCTTTTTCAAGCCTATCCACCATATCTTTTACAATGTGCTTAGGCGTAAAGATCTGGTTTGTTCTCTGAGGAGGTATGTAATCAAATATATCCCCCTTGTGACTATCCTCAAAATAGTTAGAAAGTTCTCCCCGTTTCTTCATAAATTCTTGAACAGCATCGTTGAATACCACCTCATCAAAGAGGTGTCCATCAAAATGCTTTTTTTCACCTTCTTCTGTGGTGTAATCACCACCGTCACGCAACATACGAAATTGATCTAGGGTTACTCCTTGACCATTTTGCGGATTAACTGTAACTTCCCAAAAAACATCCTCTGGGACAAGAGTATCAAAGTTTGAAAGCGTCGTGTTCTCATCACCGTATGCCATAAGAAAGGCAGGAATAGTTCGAGAAAAACCACGAAGATGATCCCGTATATTCCCCTCAATAGAAACTTTCTCAGCTTTCATTTTTTCAGTTTCTACAGTCTCAACTATTGTTTCAGCTGCTTTTCTTACAGTATCCTCACTCTGTAGCTTTTTGTTAATATTTTCTACCATATCATTAAAATCTCGACGACGTTTGATTTCATATTCATCGTCAATTTTTGTAATTTCGGTCATGGCAGCACCAGAATCTTGTGCTTCTTTAATTCTATCTTTCCGCTCTTTTTCAAGTTGATTAGCTCGAATTGTGTAGTCACCGTACTCCCTATTAACAACGGTATCAGTAGTTTCTTGAATTTTACGCTCCAAATGAGTTTGCGTTGATTTTTTTAGTTCTTTTCCGTATTTCTCTTTAGCTGTTTCAATGAGCGTGTTGGCAATTGGTTTAGAGAACTGCTCTCTCAGAGTCTTAAGCTCATCTTTTTTAGGGTTAGGTTCTGTTTCAACCTTCTTTTGAATGTCTTCGACGGCTTCCCTGAGTTGATTTTCAACCTTTTTGTAAATCTTACTGCCAAAAATATCACTTGCAGTCCCAATAATTTGTTCATTAGGAATTTCAACTTCGCCATTTTCATTCAGAGATAATTCTTTTGTTGCATCAGTATTTACTGAAGGAAGTTGTTTCGGTTCCTCTATTGCTTGCAAATTATTGATTATGTTTATGATCTCTTTCGGAGCTCCAAAAATACCACTTACATTTGCAAAAAGGAAATTAGACATAAAGCCACGTTCAACAACTTCTCTAGCGTGTATACGCCTTGGAATAGTTAGAACTTTTTCGGCATCAAGTTCAATCATCGATCCTTCATCATCTTCACCGTATACAGGGAAGAAATTGAGTAGTTCTCTTACATTTTTCTTCCGGCTATCAAAGTCGCCTTTTTCTCCAGATATTTCAGGAATGAGATCATTAGCGAATTGTTCGAAGATTGTCAAAGTTCTTGCTGGATCAAAATCAAAAACATAAGCATTTTGTTTTCTGTATGAATCACCATTGTATGTAAAAAGACATGGGTTTTGAGCCCGAAATGCAGCTTGCATATAAAGCGCTGGACTTGACATATTAGACAGCATTAGAACAGCAGTCCATTCAGGAATTGTTATGCCCGTAGTCAGCTGTCCTACAGAAATTGTAATTGTTTTTTCATGTTCGGAAATAGCTTTTTTTACTTTTTCAAAAGATTTTTGATTTTCTTCTTCATCATCTAATCTGCCATCTCCTGCGGCAAGAACAACAAAATAATCTTTAAAGACGGGATGAAGTCTTAGTTTTCTAGCTAGTTCTTTTGCACTTGCAACACGGTTTAGAATCCAAAAAGTATGTTTTAATTCATCTCGCAAAATAGAAGTAGAAAAAGGGAATTTTTCTCGACTGGTCAAGGCATCTAGAAAAAGATCAACATCTGAATCATGAATAAATTTTCCTGATTCGTTTGTTTTAAAGAATTCATTTAAATCGAAAGCAAATTCTTCAATATCGCCATCTGCTAGTTGTATCCCTTTCTTTATTTTATCGCGAACAATATCAGACATTTGGTATGTAAAAAGAGAAAGTTTGGGTAAAACTTCATAAGGATTTTCTTCTTCGCTTGAGCAGTTCCAGTCTTGTTTCTTCTTCTGCTCATCTGCATAGGTCCAATTATAAATAGCGTTCTCAGGGAATTTATCATTGGCTAATGCTTTAAACGGCGTACCAGAGAGATGCAAAGTCCATTTACGATTAATATGATTAAATGCTGTATCTGTTTTATAGGTATCAACGCCTTCATGTGCTTCGTCAACGATCAGAAGATCCCAGGTAATTCCTTTTTCTGCACTAATCTCTGAAAGTTTATCAAAACGACCACCAAAATAGATAGAGCCTTTCAAATCTTGTAAACTTACGAATTCAATGCAGCCTTTTATATTCTCGTCCTGCTTTGTAAGGTATTCGTCGCGGCTGAAAACATATTTTTTATCTTTAATTCCATCTACATTACTTACAAAAATATAGCCTGATTGCGGACCTAAAAAAGTTTCATAGTCGGAATACCAGGAGTTAGCTATAGCAGGACGATTTGTGACAATTAAAATATTTTTCGCATTCAACTTCATGCATAAATCATAAGCTGATAGCGTCTTTCCGAAACGAGGTTTAGCATTCCATAAAAATTCGGCGGAATTTCTTGCTCTAAAATAATCTGAAGTTCTTTTTACAGCTGTAGCTTGTTCATCACGTAATTTATAAGGAATAACAACATCAGAATATGAATCTGATATAATCCCGTGATTCTGGGCAAACTCGATAAAAAGTCGGCGTGCCTCATTAGGATCAATTTTAAACCACTCTGTATCTTTTTCTCGCAAGATTCCTAATTTCGTCAGGTAAGCATGGTAATCAGTGTCTTTAAAGGATTCGTAAGGTTCAGTCATAAAAGAAGATCGCATTGACCACCAAGTTTTGTACTCAACGTTTACCGTGTGCGTCTGCTCTTTAATACGGGTTTCCACATCTCGTTCAGTATAGCCTAACTTAGTCCAGCCATCATGTGACGGAACCCCTGGTGTTGTGTATGCATAACACTGAGGCGTAACTTTTGAGGTTGTTTTTATACAAACAGTTGTCATACAGTCATCTCCTTCACATGGTTTTCGATGAAATTAATTTCTTCTTTATCAAGATTGTACTTTCTGAATAATTGCAGATCTATCTCATCAACAGATTTTGTCCAATCTATGTCAGATAATTTTGAAAAATCTTGTAAAGGAACATTTCTCCACGTTTCTTTTGCATTAATTTGAGTTACCTTTAGCGAACCTAGTAAAACACGAGCAAATTTGCTATGAAGGTAACTTAATAAAGCTTGGGCTTCTGACTGATGTTCAAATGTTCCCACACAAAGGAAAGTATCAGTAGCAATATCGTTAGGCTCGCCAATAACTGGCTTAGAAATTAATCTGGCAGGTTTTTCTCCAAGCATCCCTGAGGCGCCATTTGCTTTTGGTAAAAAAACTTTCCACATACCTGTGTATTTATTAACACGACCTTTGGCATACTTCTTCATAATCCAATAATATGCTCTTTCGTTGTTTGCTCGGCCCAACACCCGATAGTAATCATTATCTGGTGATGGAGGTTGATCCAAAAATACATTTGGAAGCGCAGAAAAAGCATTAGAAGAAATGTCGTACATGTGACCTTTACTCAATAGAGATTCTGCGTTTGGATGATCCTTGTGAAGAATATCTGTAAAAAGATAAGGGGTTCTTCCTGATACAATATTGCTCAACGGTACAAAATCTTTACTGCTGACAACTTTTTTGCAAATACTTGTTAGCTCTCTGTACGGAATGAATTGGCCAACAGGAGGTAATTCCTTTCGCTCATCATACATTGTTATTGCTATTCCGCCCGTTATAGTTGTATTTGAAAAATAGTTCGTCGCATTTGGATCATAATTCAATACCTGAAAATGAGGGCTAGTAAGCATTTTATGGTTCCAATCTTTCGGGGTTCCGCCTGCATTAAATAAGAATCTAGCAGGAGTAACTAATTCCACACATGTTCCTACAGAACAGGAACCGTCTATAAAAAGGTGATAAACAGGCTTTTCACTGGTGCTTTCTCCTGGTGCTTGTTCATGATATGGAGGATTTCCGATCACATAATCAAACAATTTCTTGCCCATAATTACTCCTTTTAAATCCCTAAAACTTAGTGAAGAGTTACTGCGCCAATTAAATATTCTGCAAAAAGTTGTATTTCTTTCTTCTACATCAAATACATCATCGAAAAGAGATAACTGAATATATTCATTAATTGGTTTACCAAGAGGAACCACATCCTTAAGCCCATCCATTTGCCAAATATTCCATGCAATAATATTAGCAATTCGACTAAGGAGCTTTTCGTCTGGCTGATGTCCCCATCGTTCCTCATAGTAATTTGTAAATGACAAGAGCAGGTTTATTCTTGCTATTAAAACGTTGTCTCCCTGGTATTCGTAGCCATAAGACGCTTCAAAAGCGCGCAACGTCCACTTTACCCATTCTTCGTGTGTATAAGTATTTTCATTTACAATTCTCATTTTCCTGTCAATCATCCCAATGCGGTGCTTTGGGGGAACTAGCAAATTACCTGTTGACGTATCGTAACGTGATACAAGATATGGTGCTTCACCGCATGTGATTTCCAGACGTCGCGAATCTATATAATGCTGCCATTTCTTTCCTTTTGGAAATTCAATTTTTTCTTCAGTTACAGTCCACGTGTGATCTTTATTTACCGTATTAAAAACATCTTTTCTACCAAACCATTCTTCGTCACAATGATTATTCATCAAATTGCAAATCCAAACGGGGGTAAACACCTCTGCTTTTTTTCTTGTCCTTTGTTCCTGTTCATCTTGGGTTTTTTGAATACGAGGACGAATAACATCGGGGCACCAAAGTAACGAATTTATATTCATTTGCATTTTGTCTGTAAATTCCTCGCCAAGCTCGGAATACGTATCAGTAGCCCAAATGATATTTCGCTTTGCCGCTTTATCTTCAAGTAGCTTGTTTAATACATTTGAGACCGGATAGCACTTTATGTCTATCAGCTTTTCCACCAGGTAAAACCTCCTATGTTTACCGCATTATCCATTTGTTCAAAACTTTATTCTGTTAATCCCTAA
>Ga0256407_10010943_pt1 | contig 12652 bp, 25 predicted proteins | sample RumenRJG_04DNA_FD_193489 | JGI IMG/M metagenome (GOLD analysis project Ga0256407, IMG submission 193489) | Bovine rumen microbial communities from Lethbridge, Alberta, Canada - RJG_04 | ecosystem: Host-associated > Mammals > Digestive system > Stomach > Rumen | place: Canada: Alberta... | reverse complement strand
GCTGGAAAATTTGTGTAGATATAAGCCCCCCAACCCCCCAGAACTTCACAAAGTTCTGTTCGGTTGAGTTTAGGCAAATGCCCCCCCGCGATAAATCAAGCTGCCGTTTTTACGGCCATTTCGTCGGAGTTTGTCCGAACGCCCAATTATCGCGCGTCGTTCGGTGTCATGGTGTCGCAGGGTCTTTTACTTAGGAGTGCCGCGCCTTTCGCTTTCGCGTCTTTTCCGCCCTGCCTAGTGCCGGTTGGATAAATGATCCACCCACGACCACTAAACCGAAAAACTAACCTTTGCGGGGCCGTTACCTCCCGCAAGTCGGTTATAATGTAAAAAAAAACGGCATTTTGTGCCGTTTATCCATGGTTTTTATGTCGTTTTTGGGGAGTTTTTTCAAAGTTTTGCTACATTTGATACAGTACGAAAAAAACCGCGCTTTATTGCGTGTTCTTTTTTTTCGTTCGCCTATTGCTTAACGGGTCGCAATAAGTTATATTTGAACTACTAGGCCGAAAAACTAGTAATCGTTAAGGAACGCCGCCAAATTTGCGCGGCGTTCTTTTTTTAAGCAAGATTTCCGAACGCCGCAAAAATTCTTTGCGTACTTTCGCCGCCAAGTGTATTTATTTGTGCGTTCTGGATTTCTGGAATAGTCGAGCTTAAATTTTCCGGAGTAACCCCAGTAAATGCGCTTTCCATGTTGTCCATGTAGAAAACCGGGTACGGTTTTGTATTGAATGTTGACTGTACCGTATTACCCAAGAAATAAACACTATTCGGATTTCCGAACAAGATAAAATAATATAACTTGTTCGTCTTGAGAGTGTAGGAGTTATTTTTTACATGGGTAAATTTTGTCCTTTGAAGTCCCACGGCCCCGGTATTTGCGTCTACAAGCGCGGACAAATCCGAAGTATTGGCAATCCAAACACTTTTACTTGTGGTCAGATCATACTCGTATATTGCCGCGAAAAGACTACTACACGCGCCGAGCTGCGATATAGCAAAAAATAAATCCGTATCCGGTTTAATTTCGTGGTTCATCACGACATCAAAAAGCGAGCCTCTACAAAATAATTGCCCGTTGCCTTGATGAAACCCAGACGAAACGACCGCGCCCAAGTCGAGAGTAAACTCCAGCTTGCTTTTTAGAATTTCGTTCTCGTCAACTTTTAGCGGGTTTTCCGGGGTGCCGTCGCCACTTAAAGGCGGATCAACCGAAACGCCGCCGCCACCGCCGCCACCGTTTCCGGAATTATACATTGAATCGCCGTTAAATACGCCCATTAAAAGATCCTCCCGCCAATATCGACACCAAGTGTATCTATTTCAAGCTCGATGAAAAATTTTATTGGTTGCCCAATATACGCACTTTGAATATTATAATCATCAAAATGAACACTAACATTATTAGTTTCAAGATAAACTAATTCGTCGTTATCGCCTTTTCTTTTGTACGGTTCAAAAACTAAATTAAAATTAGTCCATTCGTTAAATTTAGGGAATTTTAATATAAAGTTTTGTAAATCAGTAGACGCGGGATCAAGCGGCCCCCGATCTTTTATATTAATTTCAACCGCAAAAGACCTATTCAAACCGGTTCTTAATTTCTCCGCACCATTTGTAATAATTCGTGCGCGTTTAACAAAAGTCTTATTTTTTTTATAAAGATATGCGTAAGCTCCACCAGCAGGGGAGTTTATACATTGAAAGTTTAAAAATGTATCATCAAAGCTAGTTACTGTTTTATTCCGGTTGTTATTTTCGATAACTACCGGATTAGAAAAAGCGCCGGTAAATTCGGCTATAATGTTGTAAGTTCCCTGGATCTGTTGTTTATCCATTTTCGGCCCCCTCTGCGCCCTTTTCTTGCGGCGCGTCGTTTAGATTTATGCCAAAGCCCAAAGCCAGTTTCTGGGCGTTTTCCAGCCCATATTTTTGTTTTGCCGCTTTGAAAAAAGTCCATGCCAGTTGTGGATCACTGGAGACAAGATTTTTTATATATGCGTTTTCGGCGGCTTCCGCGCCGACGGCTTGAAAATTGTTATTGTTCTTTTGCAGCAGCTGCGGCAAATATTCCATGGCCATTTTCATTATTACGTTCATCGTTTCCCCGTTTTCTTCTTCGTCGTCCTCGTCGCCCTCGCCTTCGGAGCTTTCGCCGTCCTTTAATTCGCGTTCTAGTTCCTTCATTTCGCGGTACTGTTCCAAAAATGAAGGCTGCTTCTGTTTTTCCTTCATGGAATCCATGGCCGCCAAAACGATAGTATCGGACAAGGCAGGTTTTGCGTCCTTATTTGTCGCGGTCAAAATCTGGAGCAGCGCGGCCCAATCCGGTTGAGGCGGCGGCGGCGGCGGCGCAAAAATCTTTTTTAGACCTTCTAGGGCGAGAGTGCAAACCGTCACTTTTTCCGGGGTCAACTCATTGAAGATATTTTCCAGAAAACCGCCGCGCGCGTTTTGAGGTTGCGCGCCTTCTGGAGCGCGCGACGGTTCGGACGGTTTTATAAACGCGTCGTACTCTTTGCCGATCGAGTAAATAAAGTTCTTTTCCGCCTTGTTGCCGTCGGCGTCCTTGATGATATAGCGAACCTTATATTTGCCACTTCCAAAGGTGCGCCCAACAAAATCTTCATCTACTTTATGGTCAACTTTCCCACACAGTTCCGTCGGCTGGGCAAATCCTTTTTCATTAGGCGGTAAACAACGGTAAATGCGACCGTTTACAGTTACGCCTCCATTTTCTACAAGCTCGTCAAATTCTTCGAGAGCTTGCTCAAGTTCGTTTTTTCCTTCGACAATTTCGTCTTCATTCTCTGTTTGTGTGTTGCGCTTTCTCACTTGCGTTATCCTCTTGCGGCAAAATATAAACCCGCGCAAATAGCCGCCACAAATAGCCATTTAAGCGGTTTTTGTTCGTCGTAGTCCGTTATCTGCACCGCGATATTTTCGCCGCGCTTGTACGCGTTATCTACGACTTTAAAAAGATCGTCGGAAAAGTCCCCGGAAACGGTCGAGCCGCTTCTGTTTTTTCCGGTCAAGATACACCCGCGTGTATCGTCTACAGAATTCCCGCCATGAAAAAGAATGCCGGAACGGCCCGGAACATTCAAGTATAGTTTGTTCGTTCCAAACTTAGGCGAAGTCTGGCCATAAGCGGCATAAACACCGGCGGGAATCTTGTAAAGGTCGCTTTCGAGTCCATAACCCATAAAAACGCAGTCCGCGTAAATCTTTGACGGGATAGCACCATTTATAGTTTTTTCGCGCGCGACCTTGACAAGCATTTTTTACCGTCCGTAATGATCTACTAAAACCGCGACTTCGCGCATAAGTTTAATATAGTCCGGGTTCTTCATCGTTTCCGGGTAGCTCTGGAGCTTGTCCGAACCTACTCGGATAAAGTTAAACACTACATTTAATTGCAGCTCGTTACTTGTCATGTTCTGGAGCTGGTCAACACTTCCAGTAATTCCCAATTTAAAATATTCCTCTTGCGTCCGCGTGGTGCCGCTGGCTTCCCATTGAAGCTGAAAATTTTCGGACTGGGAAAAGTTGGCGAACGGGAACGGGGCCATGTTTACCGGCGTACCGTTGCCGTCGTGCAGAATCTGGAGTTTTAGCGGCTCGTCGATCGCGGCCGTAAAATCTTGTTCGGCGCAATTTGCGGATACCATGACGCCTGCGATAATGCCCTTTTGCTTTTGAAGGAGTTTCCCGAATCTCTGGGCCGGGGTCGTTGTGTTGTTGAACACATATTTACCAGCAATAACGGGCGCGGAAAACTTTAAAGAGCAGGGATAGACTATAAAATCTTCCGCTCTGCAATAGGTAAAAGGGAATAAATTTTGAATCGTTGCGGCCATGTTTTAGACCTCCGTCAAGTCGATTTCAAGACCACTTAAAAGGACATAGCCGCGCGCGTATTGCCCCGGCTTTGCCTTTGCGTCAAGCTCAATTACAAATCTTTGATCCAGCGCGTAATAAAGATTTTTGTACTCCTCGAAACGAGTCAAGCCTTCGCGCCCAAATACAAGATTAGACGGCACCGCGCCCCAATCCTCGACGGGCGTATTAAACGGACTTTTCGGCACAAAGTACGGGAAATTTACGGCGATCTTCGGCATGTCGCCGACGGTCGTATTTTCCCAGTAAACCGCCGCATTTGTCAAGATAAAAGACCAGTTCGCGCGGGTCGTTACACTCTGGGTAAAGCTCGCGCCGTTCTTTATATCAAATTTAGAAACATAGTCACAAGCGCGAACGCGTTTAGCGCGCCTTATAATCTCGTCTTGATATTCCGGAGAGAGTACCAGCGCGCCGCGCTTCTTGACAAGCGAATCTACAAATTTTTCGTTAAACTGTTTAAGCATGGGCACCCCCGCGCTTTAGTCGTTCAACGGGTAAATTTTGCCATTGAAACAAATTTCAATAGTTTCGTCCTTCATTTCGTAGACTTCGCCGTTTAGCGAATCCGGGGCGCGGTTGTCGTAGTCGATAATAAGCGCGTCGCCCTTCGGATAAAAGTAAAAGAACGGGCGTGCACCGTAACGCGGCTTTTCATCGCTGCCCGGCGTCGAAATGAGCTGCACCGGCACAAAGTCCGAACTCTGGGAATTTCCCGCGGCTTGGCTTTTAAACCTGAGCTTTACGCCGCAAAAATTCTTTTTCGTGGTGGGATCGTCCGGATCGCTCTGGACGGTGGAATTTTCCGAGTAACGGATATTATAAGACTCTTGAATAAACGGCCCTTCGTTTGTCAACGGGATAGTAAAAGAATCCGTTTTACCGGCTTCGGCGACAAAAGAGCGCACAAGGTCAAAAGTCTTTTCATACTTCTGGGTTTCGCGCGCGTCGTTGACCTTCTTTGTAATTTCGGCACTTGTCATTTTATTTATCCTTTAAAATGAGGTTGATTTTTTGTTTTTACATATAAACTATATATTCCAAAAAAGCCAATCCGAAAAATATAATTTATATGTAAAAGCAAAAGCGCGACCCCAAACGGGTTAAATCGAAAAGGGCCGCGCCATGCGCTCACGCAAGTGAGAAACTAGGATTTTACGACCTTGAGGCCCTGCATAATTACGACGATGGCGCACTTTGCGGGGTCGGAATCCTGCGCCGGCTGGAGTGCCGACGGGATCGCGCGGGTGAACTTGATCGTCCCGCCGATATTGACATTTGCCTGGATTTCGACGGGAATCTGCAAGTTGATCCAGCCAATTCCACCGTTAAGACCGGCGGAGGCACCAGCGGCGGCGGCCGCGAAGTCCACCGGCTGCATCAAATCGAGGCCGCTAAATTCTGCCACCTTCGTTTCGTTGCTGCCGACGGTCAAGGTTACGACCATGGACGCCAAAAGCTGCTTGAGGGCTTCGACTTCGGCGAGCGACGGGGCGGCGGAGCCGAACCACAGAACGCGGAAACCGAGACGATTTGCGCGGAAAGCCATAGTAGAACCGACCTTCTGGGCTTCCTGCAAGTTAGTGAGCTGGGCCGCATTTTCGTGCGTGTTGTCGGTCGCGCGGAAAGAGAAAAGCGGCAAAATAGTTTCCTTACGGACATTTTCGCCGCCCCAGATGGAGGCCATGTACATTTGACCGCCAGCACCGAAACTGTCGATCATGGGAGCCGTTGTAGTAACCGGAGTAGTAATAGACATAGTGTGTCGTTTCCTTTGGGTTAGTTGTTTAACATTCTTCGCCGTCAATAGGCGCGGCCAGCGGTGCGGCCAAATTAAAGTTAGAGGCTGCACCGTTCAAACCGCTATACGGTGCGGCCAAAGTGCCGTAAGGTGCGGCCAAATTCAAGTTAGAATATGCGCCGTTTACAGTGCTGGAGCCGCTAATTACATTACCGATAATGTTAGTAGCAGCGGCGGCGGCGGCACCCATGCCAAGGCCAAGCAAGAGTTTATTTTTCTTCTTGAGTCCCTTGTAAGCGGCAAAACCGCCGAGAGCTGCAAGAATTCCATTCTTTGCCAAGTCCGGAACCGCTTCCGGCATTTTCGCCAGAATCAGAGATCCGCCGATAGAGCCGACGCCAGCACCGCCGACGGCCAGAATAATGTCCGTCGCGTTCATGCGTTCGCCAGCTGCGCGACGAAGCGCGCGGCCCTTTCTCTTTGCGTTGACAAAGACGCGGCGCGTCTTTGTAACGATCTTTGTGCGCGTTTTGCGCTTTGCCTTCTTTGCCATGTGTAACCTACCTTTTGGAGAACATTTGATAAATTAAAAAACCGGCACCGGCAACCAAGCCCCATTTAACAACGGGATTTTCGAGAGTCAAAACCGGATAGCTTACGCCATATTTTACGGTTTCGACCGCTTCGTTTACCGGGTCAATAATATTTGTTTTGGCGGCGTCCGCCATGCTCTGGATAATAGAGTAGTAGCCGCCTTGAAAGTAATTGAGCGCGTCCGCGTCGTGTTTAGTAAAGTTGTAAACCCAGTTTAAAAAAGTCTTGATACCCGCCGCGTCAACGGTACCGGCGAAAATCTGGGCCAGCTCTTGCGACAAATCCGCCATGACTTCCGCGCGCTCTTCTAACTGATCATTAAACCAGCCGCGGCCAAAATTCTTTTTTAAATACTCAATGCAGTAATAAAGCTTGTCGCGCGTAAAGTTTGGATAGCCTTTGAAAACCCCCGAATCGTTTAACTTGTTCGGCAAGTTATCCGGGGAGTTGTACCAATTACACATCTTATTATAGATGTTTTTGGCACCGCTATCTATTATACTCCACGCAAGAGCCATTATTTGCCCCGTTTTTTATTCTGGGAAAGTTTATAAACAAGATATACACCGCCGCCAATTAAGAGCAATCCGCCAATTCCTAGACCGGCTTTAGTTACCGTTGGAGCCACTTCGTCGGCCTTCTTGCTGGAAAGTCCGAACCATTGCAGCGCGTCCGAAACACCGGCATTTACTTGACGGCCTGCCGAAATCCAAGGCGTAAAGAACGGGATTTGATTAAGTGCGTTTGTAACGCCGCCGCCAATCTTCGAAAGCGGATCACGCAACACCGACGGCAAGAAATCGACCGGAGCGGACGCCCCCAGCATTTCGCGCATTACCGGCTTATTAGGCACAAAAAGCGCGTCAAAAAGCGGCGCGTATTCGTAACAAGCGACGGAGCAAGACGGCACGAAACGGCCTTCTATAATCTCGTTTGTCGCGGCGCAAACATTGTTTTTAAGGTTGTTCCAGACATTGACGCCGAACATTTCGACGCCTAAGCGATCGTTAGGACAGTAAAGGGAATCGAGTAAATTTTGATTACGCATAAATTACCCCTTTTTCTTTTTCAAAAGATAGAACGCGAGAACGGCGACGCCGCCCCAAAGCAAGTATTTAGAGAAATCACTCTTTACTTGCACTTCCGGCAAATAATTAATTTCTTCCTGCATTTTTGCGTTCTCCTGCGACGCCTGCGCGGCGTTCTGTACATCTTGTTTGACTTCGGCCGGCATACCCTGCGCGAATTCTACCGGGTTAGACTGCGCCTCGATATTTCGCGCCGTGTTCGCCTTGATCTCGCTAGTTTGGGCCTTGATCGCGGCAATATGCCCTTGCTGCGCGCTAGCTTGCGCGGCGGCGGCCAAAGCGGCCTTTTTCGCGGCTTCGGCTTCAGCTTGCGCCTTTTGATAGTCGGCGGCGGCTTTGATCTGTCTTAATTCCGCCTTGCTGCTTGCTTCGCTTTGTGCAGAGCTCCATGCTTTAGCGGCGGCGGCGGCTTTCTTTTTACGCGCCTCGTTTTCGAGTTCGACAATAAAAGGAATGCTAAAGCCGACCGGGTAAATTGCGCCGGTTACCTTAGAAACATATTCACTCTTTAAACGGCCTTTGCCGTCGCCATATTTCCACGCCTCACTAATTGCCATACAATGAACCTACTTTCTATTGTTAAAAACAACCATGAGAGCCAACAGACCGAGGCCGCCAACAAGTAATATATTTTTACTCTTGCTTTCTTGATAAATTGGGCTCGTCTGAATTTCCTTTTGCATTACCGCGCTAGTCGCTTGAGCTTCCGCCAGTTTTTGCTGGGCGTCCGCTAGTGCCAAATAGTCCTCGTGTTCGCGCGCGGCTTGCGCTTCTGCCTTTATACGTTCCTCTTCGGCTTTCTGTTGTGCCAGAATTTGCTCATGGACGGCGCGGCGTTCTTTGGCGTCGTTGATACCGGCCGCGTCCAGTGCGGCGTCTACGCCTCCAACTACTGCACTGTAACCGATCGCCCATTTAGCAATGTCCGCCGGGCTTGCGCTCGCCGGCAAAATAACCTTTGCCGTCATTTTGGCGGCGTCAGAAATAGCCTTTTTAGGATTTGCAATAGGGAAAAGGACTTCAAGCGTATTCCAGTAGTCAAACAAGGATTTACCCAGAACCGGCGCGGCGGTTTTACATCTGTTCCGCAAGTGGCCCCAACCTTCTCCGCCAAGGAGTGCGGCCCCCAGCTCATCGTTAAAACCGAACACATCATCTAGCGCGTCGCGATACTTCTTTTTAAAGGTCGTGGGCCAGTTGCCGAAATTCCCGCGCGCTCTTGCAATCTGTTTAGACGCCTCGTTGCATACAAAGTTTTTTACTTTGTTCCAGCCGTCCGGGCCGTAAACCATTACGCCCAGAACATCGTTACAGACAAAAAGACGGTCGAGTAAATTCTCCGTCGTGTCGCCTTCGAGTGTCGCCAAAGTAGCCATAAATTCCGCAATCCTTTTTTACGGAATCTATAATTTTAAAAAAAGTTTGTCAACGCCTTTATATAAGTAACTTTCCGGAAAAAGGGGTAAAAACCCATAAAAGCGGCGTTCTTTTTATATGTTGCGTCCACAAAAAGCCCGTTTTCGAGTTGTACAAATACATGGTGCAGTACTTTATCCGGTCGCGTACTGGTCGCCACGAAGCGGCATTTTTCGCCATGCGCGTGAAGCCATGCAGCAAGTAAAACACTTTTGTCGTCGCAATCGCGCGGGGAGTAACGGGCATTTAAAGTAAAAAGCGGACGGCTTACCGTCTCTACTTCTGGTGGATCCGGAATATAGGGCAATTCGCAAACATGGCGGTAATACACGACAAAAGGAACGGCCAACCACTGCCCCAAGTCCGCGCAATAATTGCAAGCGAGCCGACGCATGGCCGCGCCGGTTTGCTCTACACTTGATAGATATTTTTGAGTTAGTTTCATCTTAAATCAAGTTTTCAAAGTCTTTAATAAGCCGCTTTAAATACTCCGCGCCGGTCGCGTTGATCTTGCCGCGCTTTACTGCGTTTTCGCTTCGCTTCAAGCTAGCGACTATAATTTTTATTTCGAGTTCGGACAACTCCACATCTATTTTTTTCCCGGACGCGTTCAGCTTTTTTATATCGCGCTTGACGCGCTCCGTTTCGCTTTTCGTTGCGGCGGACTTCGCGCGCTTGTCGGCTTCCAGCTCCGCCGGGCTTTTGATCTTTTTCAAAGCTTCAAGAAAAATGTTCTCTAGCTCTGTAATTTCTCTATTTCTTACGGTTTCCGCCTCTAGTGTTTTTTTGGCGGCGGCCCTAGTTGTTCTTTTCGTCGATCCTTTATAAATTCTTTGGGCGTTCTTTCTCTTCTGGATCGTGTCGTTATTCGCAAACTCCATTTCTTTTGACGCCCTTCTAAGCTGCTTTTCATTTAGTTTCACTTTTGCCATTTTTTAGCCTCTCTTTTTCTTTTTGAAATTGTTTAAACTGTTCACAGTTTCCGCGCTTCTCGCAAAAAAAGTAATAACAATTTTCTTCACAATTTGCAAGTAAGCACCCTTGATAGTAATTTTTAGCGGCCATTTGTAGAACTCCGGTTAAAATCTTCAGCGCGTTTATTAAATGCGCATGTAGGACAATAAAGCGGGTAAGTGATCAAGCTATTTACTTCAAACTTTTTCCCGCACCGTTGGCAAGTTGACAAGATCCTAGAGCTTTCTATTAACTGCATTTTCGGATACCTCCAGCAAGAAATCTTTAATTTGTTTACTCATCTTTTCGCGGTCGTTGTCGTCGAAGTAGAAACGCCACCGCTGCAAAAAAACGGTTATTCCATTAGTAGCGAGCTTCGCGGCATAGTTTGCCGCCTGCTCCAGTATAATTTTTTCAAGTTTCATTTAATGATCCTTTTGTATAATAATTTTATCTTTCCATAACGGTACACATTTAGGGCACAAAGGAATATATTTTTTACTGAATTCACCACCATAAAACCACTTTACAAGGTAATTTTTAAAATATCCCTTATTCATGCAATTAGCGGAACCGCACAAAGTAAAAATCTTTTTCATAATTTCATCTTGTTTAATTGTTTGTAAAATTCCCGTTCCCTATTTTCCCAGAACTGGAGAAAACCGACAACTGCCCCAGCTGCTATAAATTTAATTTGTTCTTCATTCAGTTCTATTTTTTTCTTCCGCAATTTTCTTACAGAATTTAAGAACTTTAATTTGCTCACAAATTCTTTTAAGGTCATTTCGTTTTTCCTGCATTAAAGAAATATAAACACTTAAAGTACAATCTAATTTTTGCAACATTTCATCATTCATTTAAACCTCATTTTTTTCTAAGAAAAAAAATAAAAGAAATTATAATAAGTCCAATAGAATTAAATATGCATGCAATACTTAAAAATATATCTCGTATCTCTGAATTGAAATTCATTTTTTGGCCTCCATTTCGTAAATATCAATCAATTTTAAAAGACTGTCCAAACAGTCATTTTTTAGATAAAATACACCGCCGCTGCGTGTTCTTACTATAAATTTATCACCAACAATATTAGACGAAACTATAATTTCTTTTATTTCTTCAATATTAATATAATGCGTTTCTAAAAAATGTTTGCTTCCGGATTCGTCGAAATCATAAACATCTACATCGAATTTAAAAAATTTCATCTTTTCAACTCCTTATTCAAAGTAGTTTCGATTAGTTCACGGATAAAAAGGGAATCGGCGCACCGCGCGAAAATACCGCCGCGCCAAATCCTTTTAAGGTCTTTAAAATTCTTTTCGTCGATAATAAAAAGTTTTCTTTTCATCAAATCCCCCAATTATGCAATTTGTCTATCAAATCATTACATGCGTTTAATTTATCGGATAAATAACGATAATGATTTTTTTCAACTGGTGGTAATTCTCTATTATCGTAATGCCTTAAATTATCGCTTACATCATGTTGTAATGTAATTAAAGCAATTTTTAAGAAACGCGCTTCTTGTTCGGTAAATTCATAATTTTTCATTTTGTAGTAAACTCCATTCCAAGACTATTAAAAAGATCGTTGCAGCAATTAACCATGACAAGCGCGGCGGGAACATTCCCTAAATGCTCATCAAGTCGCGCCCCATGCCATTTTAAACGGTCGTTTAGTTTTTCATTCAATTTTTTTAAAATTTCTTTCGACATATCGGATAAAATTAAAAGTCCTTCCGGCTCTAAAATACCGCTATTATAAGCGAAATGAAGCGCGGCGCGTCTCTCCAGACAATCTCGCAAAACATACGGAAAATCAGTGTAAAAACATTCTGTATTTTCAATGCGTTTCAAGTCGTTGTTAAATCCGTTTAAAAATTGGTCGTAAATATCGATTTCGTCAATATGCATTTTAACAACCTCCATGAGTATAAAAAAGAATACTCCAATATTCAATAACCGAAGACGGATAAAGACAAGACAAGCACAAATATAAAGCTCTACCGCTAGAATTTTTTATTTGTTCGGCTTTCTTCCATTCTCTATCCACAATTATTTGCGCCGCCTCTATATTTGCTTCGCACAAGTAGGAATCTTCAAACATTTTTAAGCCCTCACAGAATAAATTTTTTTAATGCGTAAACCGGCGTTATTTGTTTCATCTAGCGCGTTGTTTATAGCTTCGATCTTGTCGGATCCCCAGAAAAAATAAGTCCCGCGAGTTGCGGCGCGTTCGTAACTATGGTAAACTTCCATATCGAACGTGAATTCTTTTTTATTCTTAGTCTTTTTTTTCATTTTTCAACCGTCCTTTTTTGCGCGGGAACATTCCCGCCGCTTTTGTATATACAAATATATATCATTATATACATTTTGTCAAGGCACAATTTGCCTTTTTTTATTCCAAGTTGGAATAATACCCGCTTACACATTCGGAACATACAAACAAACTAAATCTTGCTAACTGATCTACAGACATTCGCGGCGCGGGGCGCGCTCCCTGCCTCCCCCCAATGCCCCCCCCCAAGACGGGGGCGGGGCCGGAGTTCGACGGGCGTCAATCGGTCGCGGGGAATCACGCCGCCGAACTCTGGAAGGTATTTTAAAAGCTTACGCAAACCGGACGGAATCACAACTCGGGCGGCTAATCGGTTTATGTTGTATGCAAAGCGGGAATTATCGAACCGAACCGCCGCCCGTAGTCCGCGCCATGTTACCCCACCAAGGCGGGGGCGCGGCCTTAAAATCTGTCGCGCTTGCGCGCGCGACGGTAAAGAACGCAAGCAACCCGCGCGCCTCGCTCCGCGCGGGTAAGACGCGGACGGCTGGAAAATTTGTGTAGATATAAGCCCCCCAACCCCCCAGAACTTCACAAAGTTCTGTTCGGTTGAGTTTAGGCAAATGCCCCCCCGCGATAAATCAAGCTGCCGTTTTTACGGCCATTTCGTCGG
>Ga0256407_10010941_pt1 | contig 12653 bp, 8 predicted proteins | sample RumenRJG_04DNA_FD_193489 | JGI IMG/M metagenome (GOLD analysis project Ga0256407, IMG submission 193489) | Bovine rumen microbial communities from Lethbridge, Alberta, Canada - RJG_04 | ecosystem: Host-associated > Mammals > Digestive system > Stomach > Rumen | place: Canada: Alberta | collected... | reverse complement strand
ACTGATTATTTCCTGCAGGAGTACAAGTTCTTGATGCCTGCCCACCATTATATTCTTATTCTCCATACCAAATATGTTTATTTTTGGTGCAAAGATAATATATATTTTTAGAAATTAAAAGAAAAAATGCGTTATTTTACTACGGCAACCCACTTTTTTTATGGGTTACCGTAGTGCTATCAATATATTTTTGAGGTGACAGGGGTGACAGGGGACAGGTTCGTGTCACGCCTAAAGAGTTCATTTTTAGTAGAAATTTGAGAATTTAAGCGTTCGCAAACTAATTTTTAATCAAAATATTTGGCTCTTAGAGAAAGTTTATGTACCTTTGCAGCTATATGGAAGAGATAATGGATATAAAATCAATGCCTACAGTGCAAATAATACAGACATTAGGCAAGAGATTCAGGGAGTATCGGATTGCAGCAAGAATGACACAAAAAGAAGTCGCTGAACAATCTGGAGTAAGCCTTCTGACTATCAGACGGTTTGAACAAGGTTATTCATATGACATCAAACTAGGTAATCTCATAGCACTTTTGAAGGCTATAGACTTTGCTGATGGCATCGCTGATATTCTCCCTGAATTTCCTGTCTCACCGTATGCACTGGCCAGACAAGATGCAAACAAACCAAAAAGAGTAAGACATGGACAACAACATTAAAGTAACTATATGGGGCAAAGAGGTTGGCCGCCTCACATGGGACACTAGCAGAAAGCGTTCCATCTTTGAGTATGCTCCGACCTTCCTCAAAGGAGAACTCGACATTGCCCCTTTGACTGCATCAATTTATGACCGGAGCAAAAGGAGGAAACTGTTATTGCAGGCAAAGACATCACACTTGAAAGTCTATATGAAGTAGGAACATCAGCAGGAGGTCAGCATACCAAAGCCGTCATTGCACGGAACAACAAAACTGGCGAAATTCGTTCCGGCCAAATCATGCTACCTCCTGATTATACCTATTATCTGCTTAAATTCGCCGAGAAAGACTATTACCCTCTCACAAAGGTCGAGATGGTATACTATCGACTCGCAACAATGGTGGGCATTACCATGATGCCATCGGAATTGATCTCAATTGATGGCGATGAGCATTTCCTTACCGAGCGATATGACAGGAAGAATGGCAAGAAAATTCACACACAAACGCTTGCAGCCATGAATCCTAATGCCAGAAACTATGAGGATTTGATGACCGTCATAGACAAACTCAATATCCCATATAAGGAAAAAGAAGAAACTTTTAGACGTACTGTATTCAATATCCTCGCTACTAATGTCGATGCCCATATCCGCAACTTCTCCTTTATGATGGAGGAAAGTGGATCTTGGCATATAACACCGGCATACGACCTGACATTCTCGTGTTTCAATCCTGGAAACAAGTTCGATCCAGCCCACTATCTGAGAATTGGAGGAAAGACCGTCGATATCGGATACGAAGACTTGGTTGAATTTGGAAGGAAGTTTAGCATCTCCAATCCGAATGAGATTATCCAAAGTACAGCAGAGTGTGTAGCACAATTCCGCAGTGTAGCCCAGGAAGTTGGAGTAGATAGTTATTGGATTGATAAAATCGAAGCACACTTTGCAGAAATGTCGCCAAAGATTCTATCAATGCTCAATGGCTATAAGCCCCTCTCCTTCGACTACATCATCGAAGGAAAGGGCATTACCGTCAAGAACCTTCATTGGACAGAAATGGGCAATGGTGCCATGCGTCTTGAAGCTGAGCTAAATGGTACACCCTTCAGGGCTACTTTCGCTAAGAAGTCCAAGGAGTACCCCAACATCATGGAAAATGGTGGCATCAAGATGCCCTTTGAGAAGCAGAAAGAGTATGTCGAGAGACAATTTCTACCAAGAGTGACCTCCTAGACTCGAAGGTGACAGGGGACAGGTTCGTGTCACGCCCCTTGTGACTCATCGCCCCCTTTACCCCTCGGTGTTTAACCATGGCCTTAGATTATTAACATCTGTGCGCCAGCCGATAAAAAGACCATGGCTCGCCCGCAGGGCACAGGCTTCGCGAGCCATACTAAATCTTTGATGCAGGGCGGTCTCTGCCCGGAGTGCTATCAATATATTTTTGGTGGTACTCCCGCCCAAAAAGCATTTGTTCGACATCATAGTTCCCCATTTTTTCTCCTATTCAAGTGGAAACTTAAACATCCGGAACCTGTCATGACTAAGACTACATGATATAGGTACTACAAAATACAATAGCAGCTACAGTCGAATGTGATTGTAACTGCTTTTGCAATGGTATATAGGTATTACTACCTGTAGTTTATCGAATGCTTACGATGAAGAAGCAGCGGATGATTGAGATTGCGGTGAAGATCGTAGTAGCCGCGCTCACGGCATTCCTCACGGCACTGGGAACGACGAGCTGTATGGGGTACGGGCCGTTCTGATTGAGAATTTGGAATTAAGAGAAGAGAGGACTGACAGTTGTAATATGCTGTCGGCCCTCTTAATCCTGAAAAATGCGCAAGGGTCATTCGAAATTTAGTCTTTCAACTCTATTGGGGGTGTAGGACTACCAAAATTTAAGAGGTTGATCATAATTATCAGGTCTACAGAGTTCACGTTGAAGTCATTGTTTATGTTGGCCTTTTTCATGTCAATTTCTATAATAGGCTTTTCAAGAATAGCATTACTCAATCCTCTGACATCATCCATATCCAGGTCACCGTCGCCTGTGACATCATAAAGTTTTTCATCGAAATACGATACCTCAATTTTATGGAAATCCTTCCAGATTGCGTGTGACTCATATTCCTCCCAAGTATCCCAAGGGATTGTTAGTGTAACATGTTGCATATAAGCCTGGGGCTCAAGCCACATCTCTGTATCTTTCGGATCTTTAATTAACGATCTTACATAGACCAAGTTGTCGCAATTCCAAAAAGAACCCCGACCTAAACTTGTCACAGTTTCAGGAATAGTGATGTATTTCAATTTTAAACAGCCATAAAAAGCTCTTTTACCAATAGCCGTAAGGCCTTTCGGGAGATAGATATAGTCTAAGTTTCCGCATTGAGAAAAAGCACCTTCACCTATTTCTGTCACCCCTTTGCCAATTCTTAAAGACTTAAGATTAGAACAATCCATAAAAGCAGCATATTCTATTGTCTTCATGTCACCTCCTTTTTCAAACTCTAAATAGACCAACCCGTCACAATCATAGAATGCACTCGAACCGATAGTTACTACGCGCTGTGGTATTGTCAAAGAAGTAAATTCTTTACACGACTCAAAAGCATGCGTCCCGATTTCCATAGGAGTATCTCCATCCTCTATCATCAAGGAATTTAGGCTCTTGCAATTTTTGAAAGCATATTCTTCAATGCTATTTACAGAACCGGGAATCAAGAGAGAAACTAAGGCGGAACACCCATAAAACGCTTCCTTACCTATACAACGTAGCCCCCCTGGAAATTTTACAGATACTAATCCTGTGCAGTTATAGAAAGTCGCTTCTAACACAGATGTCACATTGTCTGGAACTGTAAACGATGTCATGCTGGTGCATTCATAGAATGCCTGATTTCCAATTTCCTCCACGCTGCTAATATCATCATATTTTAACGAAGACAAACTAGAGCAGCCATAAAAAGCATTTTCTCCTATCGTGCTTACTTTGGGACCTATCCTTACAGATGTTAGATTTGTACATCTTTCAAACGCTTTTTTGCCTATTTCTGTCACACTATTACCTATTTTGACTTCAGTCAGTCCTTTACAGTAGCTGAAAGCAGATTCATCTAAGACTTCAACTTCATCACCCATTATGATTGTTTTGATATTCTTACTGTTGAACCAACTGCCAATATTTTTACAATGGAACTCTACAGATTCAAGATTAGTGCAACCATTGAATGCTCCGTTAGCAATAGACTCTACATTTCTGCCGATAGTAACAGTAGCCAGACTGCTACAACCATAAAATGTCAGACCATAAATACGGGTAACTTGATTTGGAATGATGATTGATTCAAGACTAATGCAGCTCATAAAAGCTCCATTGCCAATGTAAGTTGTGCTAGCAGGAATTGTGATTGAAGCGAGGTCACTACAGCTCTCGAATGCATTACCTGAAATATACTCTAATTTTTCAAATGTATTTAAATATTCTATACTTTTACAGTTTTTGAAGGCATAATCTCCAATGATTTCTACATTTTTGCCTCCTTCCACATATGTCAGGTTTTGGCAGCCATAAAAAGCCCGAGGTCCTATTACTTTAACTCCTTCTGGTATTACCACCGAAACCAAATTGCTATAATCTCTCATCGTATTATCAAAGGCGCCACCACTAATTTTAGTCACAAGATATTCTTTCCCAGAATCCTTTACATACTTGGGTATTCTAAAAGCGCCATATTCAGTATTGGCCACCGCTAATTCTGCAGTATTATTGACATTATCAAATATATAGAAAGACCCATCAACTGTGCCTTCTGTTTCTTCACCCCAAGCAAAAGACTTTTGTACAGTAAATAAAGCAAAAAGTACTATTAAACATGTTTCTATTTTTTTCATATCCCATTTAATTATTTGGTAAAGAGATGTATTTGGTATGGCTACCATTTTCATTGAATTTCATTTTTAATTCATAACCACGGGGCAAAGATACGAATTATTTCTGAAAGAAGCAAGAATGTGGTGACTTTTTTTGCCACCACGTCATTTTGTCCTTATATAACTCTTTTACTGACCACGAACCGTTCTGACTATCGCGCCTGACTCAGACAGCATGAGCCAAGAACGATAGTCAGGAACTGGCGCACTTCCCTTATTTTAACTTCATGTTTCACCCGAAGGGCGAGAGCTTTGTGAAACATACCAAAACTTTGATGTAGGGCGGTTTCTGCCCGAAGTCAATTGAGTCTTCCGCCAACGATTGGCGGGAGGCTGGAGAGTGGTTCGAAGTCCTCCTTATGAAGGAGGATTAGGTAGTTGGGAAAAACCTTACGAAGTAAGGTCAGTCAATTGACCTTCCGTCGATACGTAACCCGATGTTAACTTTCTGCGTTTTGAAAACGCAAAAGGCCATAAGGCACATCCTTGGGGATCTGCTTTATGGCCTGCGCAGCGGAACTATAAAGAGTACCATCTGTGTCATCTGTGGTTAACCTTATCCTTTGTGTCTTTGTGTCTCTGTGTTCCATTAATCACCCCCACCGCGATGAAACCTCCAATCACGGCACCTAGGGCATTATTGAACAAGTCATTCACATCAAACACGCTTACTCATCTGCTTTCATCAACCTGACGATCAATTGGTCATGCACTATTTGATATGCAGCCTGTGGATCATAATCCACATCTGGGCCGAGGATGATGTCTGTGTCCGACAGGAACTCCTCATCCTGCAACTTCTCCACCATATTCAATACGAATTCCTTGTATGTAGGCAGATGTGAAGCCGTGAAGCCTAAATACCGCTCATAACTCTTCATCACCTTGTCTTTATCGAGAGCGGCTACTGAACTAAGAATATTCGACAAGTCGAACAAGTCCCTACCCTTTCTTCGCTGATACAAAGCGCGAAGTTTAGTGCCCGTCAGTTCTTCCAACTCATACGTCAACACTTCACAACTACCGCTAAACCATGAGTTTTTCACACTAAATGGCAGCCGTACCATCGGGAACACAGAGAAATGCTCCTTACAGTTAATCTCTATTTTCAGATGAATCTCATCTGCATCAGGATCAGTCGGCTGAACCTTGAAAAGCAAAGTATTATTATGTTTCTTTTGTTTCACCAGCAGCTCTGGTCACACTTCCCGATCGCGCCTGATATGTCACCAAGTCGATAGCTGTCAGTTCCGGACACGAGACGTTGATATACCCTGTTCTCGTTTGTCGACGCTCCACAAATTCCATCGGTATACTTGTCCGATAGAAAAAGCGTGTAGAATATTTATTGGTCTTTTTATCGCGAATTGTTGGATGTTCCAACATTACAGAGAACGTCATGGGCGCCTGATGGCTAGCCCCGTAGTAGCTTCCTGCACTCATCAGGGCGACATAGTATTTTCGTCCCATGTGCGTCATCATATCATCAAGATAGAATGATTGCGGAGCGAATCCCCTTAAAGCGTATTCATCAGGGATAATAACATAAAAGCCCTGTATAGGAATCATGATTCTACCCTTTTTCACTTCACGAGAAAGAGTATTTGAAACGACCTCTGGCCTCATTTCTGGGAATGAAGACAATAGTTCCTCGCGAGAAAACGTATATTTTCCACGTGGTGGTTTGGATGAAATCCAGTCTGTTATGCTCCTTACTTTTTTCATGTCTTTGCTATTTCATCTGCAAAAATAATCAAATTTTGCTAATTTACGCATATCCAATAGCATTATTTAGTCATTTTAACAAACAACAAAGGAGTAAGGAGGTAAAGGAGTCAGGAGTCAAGTCTCCAGCGCAGCCGATAAAAACCCATCGCGTGTCCCGCATCATCTCTCATGGCGCAGCCACTAAATAACTCATCGCGCGTCCCGCGATACCAAAACAGTCGAAGAATGAGCGGTCTCTGCCATTCTTCGGTTAAGTCCTTCCATATAGGTCGTCCAACTCTGAATAATCCCCGTATTGGGCTTGGGCATCACAGAGCATGTCAGTCCAGCGTGAATCGTAGTGCAGATCACCGAAGAAATCGGTTTCGAGGTTGAACACTTCCAGGTTGATATTCGCCTCTTGCATCCTTATGCCATTTCTAAAAACCGACAAGCGGCCATATCCCTATTGGAAGTTGCTCTCAAACCAATAGTTCAATGACCGACTTATCAGTAATACCGTTTATGCGAACATTGGTTCGCCATCTTACTTCTTACATCTTCCATCAGACATCGCTACAATAGTAGCTTTTGTACCTTTAGAGTCCCTCCAGTGAAGGGACGGCTATAATGCAGGGATTCATTTAAAATAAAAAGCCTTATACCATTGGGCAAAAGCTCTCAGCCCCTCTCTCAACGTTATCTTGGGCTTCACAGTGCCCGATGGTTCTCCCATCGGGTTTCTCTTCTTACATCGTTTATCGCTACGCCATAGTATAGTTTACAACTCCAAAAACTTTGAGTTGCTCTCCTTCATTATCTGATTAATTCGACTATTATCAAACCCAAACAACGACAGCACGCTGCATACCAACAATATCCTCAACCTCACTGTCTGTTCATATAGCTTATACCCATCAAGCACCTTTGAATCTTTTTGCTTAGGCATAAAATGCGAGTAATAGTTTCGTGAATCTACAACTGCTTCTTTATCAATCTTGCATTTCCGTATCAGCTCAATATCACCGAATTCATCTAACAGGCTATCCATAATGGCCAACAAGTCCGAATAATCTCTTTCCGGCAACCCATGCACCTTCCTATACTTCCTGCTTCTAAACCTCCTACAGAACCCCTCCAGTGCCTGTATCACGATTAAGAAATCAACACTCCCATACAGCAGCTTCTTCTCCAGACTGCTAATCAAGTGATATCGTATAGGAGCCAACTCTATTGGCTCATTATACCACTTTGTTATTATCTCTGGATAAACATCCTTAATCGTCGGATAATCAAACAGGTTCCTGAACATATTCGAGTCTGCACTTTGCAGATTGATTCTCTCCCTGAAAGCATGTATAAAGTGAATCTCCCTATAAAATCTAGTTTTCCCTTCCTGCTGGTAAGTGCTCTTATCAAACAACGTAATCTTTGAACTCTTTACAATGCTAAGCGTCGCCAACGAAAGGAACTGCTCAAACATAAAAATATCAGATACAATCTCCTTAATCGATACCTTCCTCTTTTTACGGATTTCAAGATAGGAATACTGCTCAACCTCTGGAGCGAAGTGGTCTCCATTGTATCGCACAGCCTTCTTTATCTTTACAGTCGTATTCTCGTTAACCCCAACGCTGTTAATAATATCCTTCATGCTCCCAAATTTTGTACTGAACGCCAAATTTGTCATTGTCGAATTATGATTCTTGTCAAAGAACATGGTCGTCGTAATAGCCTCTGGCTGACACCAAAACGACAACTCTGGTATTCTCGCAGTAGCCCAATAACTCCGTTTTTCGTCCAATCCTTCCACATGCTTCCCTATCACCATATAGTTGCAAGTGTACCGCACGATGGGGAAATCCGCACTGAAGTTAAGACTCAACGACCTAAAATTATTAATCAGCGTTATCTCCTTGTTTTCTGCCGTCTTACCATAGACGATATCCTCTTGGTTATTACCTGTCAATATAGCAAGAGAATACTCGCCAAAGCATCCTAATAATTCCAGTACTATCTTCTCATTGGGATAATACGTCAGCACCCCAGCCACTCTTTTGTCTGGATCAGAGGGCAACCACCAGTACCCTTTATACTCCAACTTCTGGTCTAAATCAATATTCTCCATAGCACTTTACCCCTCCAACGTTTCTACGCTGTACGCTTGATGAGTCGTATCAGCAAGATTGGAACCCCGCCGACGCGTAACCTTCTTATGGACATATACCGTTGCTATTTCCATAATAGCATACATCGCTTCTTTGCTGACCACGACAATCCAACCTTCTCCCGACTCAAAAGAGCTGCGTGTAAACATATTGATATTCCCGCTTTGCCAATAAACTGATTCTGCCATCTTCTCTCCTTTTGCATCTCTCCATACAAAGTATCCATCCCCCGACGGTTCCCAACCCAGAGAGAATGCAAGGGCCGGATTAATGGCAATCCAATGGCTCTTGTTCGAGAAATCAGTATAGTAACCACCCCTCAGCAAGACTACCTCCGGATCTTGCTCTCCCAATTCGAGATACTTTGAAGTAGGCTGCATAAACGGACTGTCTCCAAAGATAGAACTACTTTCACTATCTGTCTTATCTGGGAAGAAACTGATTTTTGCCTCATATTCTTCCAAAGCGGGATTATCACCAACTTTCTTCAAATGGGTATACTCTCCTATCACGATGCCATCGTCATACTCTGGCAATGGTTCGTTAAACCTGATGCATTTGTCAGCGTTGTCCATCCAATCTTTATTCACGCCCCATTCTCCTGCCGGAGCTAGCCTATGGACAAAGTCGGGCTTACTTTGCGCAATGATGCGTATGTTTGAGAAATCCCGTGAAACAAACACACTGTCATGGTAACGACCTTTCACCGCACCACCGTCCTTCAGTTCCGAGGCGACCTCCAGCATACCGTTCAACGCGGCTATAGCATGTGCTTTTCTGTAAGGGCATCTCAAACCTATTTGGTCGTAGTGATGCATAATGCGTTTATCTTCAGCAACATTTCCATCACCTGCCATACCGTATTTTTTCATCAACTCCACAGCCCTGTAATCCAGAGTACGCTGTTCTATATCAGCACAGTATGCCAGGTAGCCGCTCCAGTGCGAGGCAACACCCATCACACTGCTGGCATTCTTCCAGTCAATGTCCAAAGAATGGTCTTCACCCGGCAACCAACTCAATGGTTTTGCTTCTGCCGGAGAAAAACTGAGACCGTATGTAGCTGGCAGCGTTTTATGCGGCGCTTCTGGAATGGGTTCACCAAGCGCGTTCAGGATTTTCGCAGCGTATAGCCTGTATTGATAATTTGGCGAGACAGCACTTTTACGCGCCTGTTCAACGAATTCCGGCAAACGAGCAGACCAAATTTCAGCCAGATAGCCCCCAATCTCTAACCCAAGTAATTCATTATCCACATCGCCAAAAGAAAGTGCCAATGCTGTGTCTGTTTCATCATAAAGCCTAGCCAATTGAATCTTTGCCCGTTCAGACACACTGATGACTGGCATTTTAGCAAGAAACAGCAGCCAATCCCGTATTATCTCGCATACAGTGCTGTTATCTGGTGTAATGTCTGGTTTGTCATCATTGTTTACAGTATCCTCCCGCAGTATCCTGTTCATGTATGCAAACTCTTCATCAAAGAGTCGCTTGTAATCAACCTGTTCGGTCAACAAGGGTACTATCTCGTCCAAATATGGCAAAGTCCCGTATGCATAACCACCAGGAATGTCACTTGCAAACAAATCCAAAGTGAAATCACGCCCCTTTTGGAGGTCTATCTCTTGCAGCACTTTGCAAATGTTAATCCGTGATCCACCATCATAAAACCTTGACCAGCCCGATTGTGTCGAATCCGATAAGGCTTCCATAGCCGCATTCCATGCTGCACTGATTTGACCCTTCTCCAGCAATGCTTTAGCTTCTGCCAGTTTCTGGTCTCTTTCTCTGTCAGAGTCATCACTTGGAGTCGATTCTTTGGGCAGCAGCACTTCATCCAAACTCTTTAACAGCCCTTCCACGATATTCTCCGGGCACTCGGTCTTTATCTTTTGCTGCAATTGGGGAATTACTCTATTTAAGTCTCCACCCAGTATGCGCTTGCCGTGGGTGATGATGGCCTGCAACAATGAGGTACTTAAATCGTACACATCGTTCTCATCGTTATATAGATGCAGGTCGGTAAACAGTCTGAACAGCGAAAGATACTCTTCTGCTTTTTCCGATTTCGCCAATAATATGTGCAGCAGCGCAGACGACACAGACTGATAATATTCAAATTCTTCATCAAGCAACCAGAAGGCGAGTTTAAGTCCCGAACGGAGATTATATTTCAAGGTTTCGTGCAACAACCTGTTTGCTGCCCTATATGCTGTTCTTGTCTCTGCTATTTCGTCAATGTATCGCAACCTCGAAGTCAGCCAGTGTACATGTTCTGTGGCGTGTTCCGGCTCCCGTTGTATTGCTTCCCCCAGCCATTCTGCAAACTGAGTAGGCTGTGAATCCTTTCGGTAGCCCACCCCGAATGTCTCTTCTATCATTTGGTGGAAATAAGCCTCTGCTTTGTTATAATAGCCCATCTCCAACCATGCTTTGCCTTGCTTCAGCGATTCACTCACACGCCCATCAAGGTCTTTCCACGTCATAATCAGCCCATCCACTCTTTCTAACTGGCACTTGCACCATTCTGGGTCGTAGCCTTCCCTGAATAATGCCATAATGGCCATTCGCTGCGATGCTCCGTCCGCACGACACGAAGATTCTGAAAAATAGTGTTCAAATGCCTGCGCCACCTTATCTATCATTTCCTGTCCAAAGTCTGCGGCCATTTCGACAACAAATTCATAGAAATCCTTCCTCTGCTGAGAGATGGGATAAGCATATCTGTTATGCTGAGCGAGCGGAGGTTCTAATGTGTCAAAATAACCGAGGCTCAACGAAACCAGTTTCAAGAAACCGGCATCCGTCACCCCCGCCAATGCCTTCCCAGCCATCTGGGCTATGCTGAACACACGTCTTGCATAATTCGCCATCAGATCGTTGTCCTCATGATCCGGGTTGTCCGGCACCAAAGAAGTCATTTTGTCTAAGACCCCATACTTGGCTCTGGTCTTCACATAGAAGATATGCGGCTTGATGGTTTCAAACTTCTGGCTAACGTCCATGTAATAGGATCCAATATCTTCCCATCTAACCTTGTTGAGATAACCCATTACTGTCTCAGCCACTTGATTACTCCGTTCCGACAGATTGGCCATCACCAAATTGTGGATACTATCCTGAGGCAGGACTGCATAAACCTTTTCTTCCTCTGAGAAATAGCGGGTCAACTGCGACTTGTCACCCTTTTGCTGACTCAGATGAATTATGGCATTGTCATAAGCACTGAATGCAACATACAAGGAAGCATTGTTTTTTCCAAGCGACAATATCATTGCCTCAAATTCATCCCAGCGATTCTGCGCTGTCAGAGACTCTAAATACGACAGTATCAGCCTATGCCTAAATTCATCAACATCAAAACTCTCATTATCGTGTGCAGCAAGCTCCGTCAGATAAGGGAAGAATATGGCAATCTGCCTTTCTATGTCAGCCCATTCAAGGAAATAGCCTGCCGTTCGAACCCAATCTGCCAGATATTCCTTTTTATCTTTGAGTTCACGATATGTATTACGACGGTCTTCAGGCTTATGTGAAAGGAATTCGGGATAGGAAAGAGCAAACAACAGATTTGCTTCGTCTTTGTCGCCCGTGTTGAAATACTCCACGGCCAATGTCATGGCATATTCCTGTGAGCAGTATAATTGCCGCCCCTCTCTTACAATAGCCTTAGCCAGTGTACTGCGCCCAGTATGGATGAACTCTTCCGTCAATGATAACACAGAATAGTCTTGATTATCCATCTGAGAGATTTGATTCTCCAAGAACAGATAACGGACAAGCATGTACGGGTCTTTCTTCCTTCTGGCTATTTCGACACCCCTTCTCAAATCCCTTGTCACACTCCATAGCGGTCGGTAGTTCTGGGTCTGTTTGTACAACCTTTCAGGACTCATCTGCGTCAAGAACTGGTCATACTCTTCTGCATAATAAAGGTAATACCCTTCCTCCCAGCCATCCTTGAAGTGTTCAGCTAAGCGTTTATAATAGTCTATCTCCTCTGTCTTCGAATATTTCCCTGTGAGAATCTCTTCAGCTGTCTTGTTCAACAGATATTGGCGGAATGAATTGTGGAAGAACGCCAACGACTGCCCTCCCTCATCATATTTGAACAGATGCCACATCTGGTTTTTTATGACCAGCAAGGCATTCTTTTTACACAAATCCCGAACGTCATCCAGCAATA
>Ga0256407_10010938_pt1 | contig 12655 bp, 11 predicted proteins | sample RumenRJG_04DNA_FD_193489 | JGI IMG/M metagenome (GOLD analysis project Ga0256407, IMG submission 193489) | Bovine rumen microbial communities from Lethbridge, Alberta, Canada - RJG_04 | ecosystem: Host-associated > Mammals > Digestive system > Stomach > Rumen | place: Canada: Alberta... | reverse complement strand
GCTTGTTTTCTTTTTGCAACACTAAGATAAGTGAAAATTCTGACATGGCAAAATCCTGGGCAACTTTTTGTTGCTCAGGAACTTATAAATAAAGTTAAATTATAGTGTTGCGGAATTAAGGATTATTTAAAGTAGCTATATCAGACCGAATAAAGAACTCAACAGAGTAAAAATGTTCAAATTAAGCTTTTTGAATGCGTATGTAGAAGGGCGACAGAAATACTTCTACATGCGCTTTTTAAATTTTTTCATAAAAAATTAACTTCATTATTGCATTATTACAATGAAAAAGATTGAAATCGAGATCCCCGAAGGAAAAGAAGTGGTAGATTGGGGACAGGGGGGGGCAGATTGTGAGATGTCGAATTAGATTTTGATGGCCTTCGGCTCACATGGTGCAAACATGCTGAAGCAGCAAATTTGCTCCAGGTAAGTCTTTGATGCACAAACTTTTGTTGGAGTGAGAAATTACTGCTAATGTTTCCGTGAATTTTCGGAGCACTACTCCGGATTTTCTAGAAAAATTCGGAGTTCCACTCCCGATTTTCACAAAAAATGATGAGAACCACTACTTGAAACTTGAAAAAGTTACCTAAATGTAACTAGTATAAGGTAACTTTTTGTAACTTTGCAGTCTTTGAGTTATGCAAGGATACTTAGCAAATAACAGAAGAACTATGAAGATCATGGCAAAGACTTATGTTCTGCTTGGGCTGGTGACCGCCGTGGCGGTGCAGGCCATGGCTCAGTCGCCTGTGCCTGTTGACAGTGAAATTCTTTCTAGAGTTGAAGCCAATTTGATTGACACTATTGCTGAAAATATTGAACTAGTGAGTTGTCCGCATAGAATTAGAGTAATAAGTAAGGACTCACTTGATTTCGTGTTGCCCGAAGATGAGTTTCGGCGTGCACAACAGCAGATTGAATACCTACAGGGGAATTATTTTAAACTCAAAAATAGAGAAATTTGCAGGATAAAGTATCTTCTGGATTGCGAGATTGCAATGAGGAAAAGAAACCCTTCAATCTATGGGACTCCTGCATTGGAACTTGGCAGTTATGCAAGGCAATATTTTGGATATAAAAATAATGGACATCGTTTGGTGTTCATCAATCTTACCAGCAAAAGCATTTGGCCAGAGGGTTTCGATGATTTTGACAAATGTTTGAAGACTTTGATTGTCCGTGATGCTCCGCAAGTCAGTGCGCGGGCTATTATAGATTTAGATACTGAAGGTGTTGTTTTCTTTTCCTTGGGATATTAAAATAATCACTAAAAGTTTTTCTGTATATTCTTTGAGAACAAATATAATCAAGAAATGAAAGGAACGAGATTAATAATTGGGCTGATGGCTGCGATGGCAGTGCAGGCCTGGGCACAGGCGCCGGTGACAGTGCGCTGGGAGATGGGCCAGAACGAGGCCGAGAAGGGCTATTACAGCTCACGGTTCGTCATCAAGAATGTCTCGAAAGACCCGCTCGGCGGCAACTGGCAGCTGTACTTCAACCAGTTCTCGCGCTCGCTGAAGATGCCTGAGACCTCGGTCGTTGACATCAAGGAGGTGTCGACCACCTATTATCAGATTACGCCCAATGCGCGCTACAAGGCTCTGAACCCCGGCGACTCGATCATCGTCGACATGCTCATGCGAGGAACGATGGTCAACATCAGCTACCGGCCCGCCGGCACACATCTGGTGCTGGACGGCGATACGCGACACCCCATCGCCGTAGAGCTGCAGTATAGCTTGCTCGACAAGCCCGGGCAGTGGATCAACCACGCCGCTTACCCCGATGGTCAGTACACCTATGCCTACAATCAGGCGGTGAACAACATCGGCGACGCCTACACTGGCAACGACTACGACATCTTCCCGATGCCCAAGCAGGTTGACATCCATGACGGCTATACCACCATCGGCAACATGGTCACTGTCAAGGGTGGGCACTTCTGGCAGACCAAACTCAAAGCTCCGGTCAAGTTGCTCAAGCAGCAGCTGCAGCAGCGTGGCATCTATAGTCTGTCGGGCCAGTCGACCACTATTGCCGTCAAGATCAGCGGCAAGCTGAGCGACAACCCCGAGTACTATACCCTAGATGTCAATGACGGCAAGGTTACCATCATCGGAGCAGGGCAGGAGGGTGCCATCAATGGTGTTAAGACTTTTATCGCCGCGTTGGACCATAGCAAGGGCTACAATCTGCAGAATGCACACATCGTCGACTGGCCCGACCTGCACTATCGTGGCTTCATGCTCGACATTGCCCGCAATTTCATCCGCCTGGACGACATCAAGCGCTATATCGACATCCTGGCCTACTACAAGATGAACCGATTCCAGTTCCACTTCACTGACGATGAGGCCTGGCGCGTCGAGATTCCCGGACTGCCCGAGCTCACCGATGTGGCCTCGCGCCGCGGTTGCACGTTGGACGAGAAGGGTTATCTGGCCCAAATCTTCGACGGTAACGGCAACCCCGATGACCCCTCACAGAGCGCCAACGGCTACCTGACGCGTAGCCAGTTTATTGAACTGTTGAAGTATGCCCACCAGCGTGGTGTCAAGGTCATCCCCGAGATTGAGACTCCCGGCCATGCCCGCGCCGCCATCGTGGCCATGCGCAACCGCTATGACAAGTATGTCGCTACCGACCGCCTCAAGGCTGAGCAGTACCGCTTGTGGGACCCCAACGACGCGTCGGTCTACACCTCGGCGCAGAGCTATCACGACAATGTGCTCAATGTGGCTAGCGACGGGGTCTATAACTTCATCACCCACGTGGTGACCGAGCTGCAGAAGATGTACAAAGATGCTGGCCTGAAGCTCGACATCGTGCACCTGGGTGGCGACGAGGTGGCCAGCGGCGCGTGGAGCCAGTCGCCCGAGGTGCAGGCACTGATGCAGCGCGAGGGCCTGAAAGACAACCACGAGGTCAACGGCTACTACATCCGGCGCATCACCGACATCCTCTACAAGCGCGGCATCCGCATTGAGGGATGGCAGGAGGTGGCACAAAACCACTCGCCCGAGTTCAACCGGCAGATGGCACCGCGCTTTGCGGGTGTCAACGCATGGAGCACGGTGGGCAGCCGCGACATCGTGCCCTATAGCATCGCCAACGACGGCTATCCGGTGATCTTGTCGAACGTCACCAACTTCTATATGGACATGGGCTACAGCTGGCACCCCTACGAGCAGGGGTTGCACTGGGGCGGCAAGGTCGACGAGTTTGACTCGTGGAGCGCCCTGCCCTGGAACGTCTATGCCAGCGTGCGCATGGCCTACGATGGCAAACCCATCGACGTGGCCACCAACCACCAGGGCAAGGTGGCACTGACGCGGCGCGACAACATCATCGGCATCCAGGCACAGATGTGGGGCGAGACCATTCGCGACTTCGACCAGGTGCAGCGCATGTGGCTGCCCAAGGTGTTCGGTGTGGCCGAGCGCGGCTGGAACGCGCAGCCCGACTGGAGCCTGGACCTGGCCAACACGGCACCCTACGACAGTGCGCGCCACCAGTATAACCTCAAGATTGGCACCCGTGAGCTGCCGCTGTTGCAGCGCATGGGCTATCACTTCCGCCTGGGGCAACCCGGCCTCAAGGTGGAGAACGGCATGTTGCTGGCCAACGCCCTCTACCCCGGGGTGACCATCCGCTACACCCTCGATGGCAGCGAGCCCACTATGACCTCAACCGAATGGACAGGCCCGGTCAAGCTCACGACTGTTCCGCCCGTCATCAAGGCACGCGCCTACTATCTGGGCAAAGAGTCGGTCACGACCCTGTTGTTCAAATGATTGACAAACAACTGCTCGAATTATCGAATGCTCGAATGTTCGAGTGCTCGATAATTCGATAATTCGATAATTCGTGATATAAACGATTCGTGATGGTAACGTTTCCTAATGCAAAAATCAACCTGGGGCTGAACGTGGTGGAACGCCGCCCTGACGGTTATCACAACATCGAGACCGTGTTCTACCCCATCCCGCTGACCGACATCCTCGAGATTGTGCCGGCACAGGGCTGTGCGACCACGCTCACCACCCATGGCAACCCAGTGGACTGTCCGCCCGAGAAGAACCTGGTGATGCGGGCCTACCGGATGCTGGCCGAGCAATGCGACCTGCCGCCTGTCGACATCCACCTGTACAAACACATCCCAGACGGTGCCGGTCTGGGTGGCGGCTCGAGCGACGCTGCCCACACCCTGACCATGCTGCGCGAGATGTTTTCGCTGGACCTCAGCGACCAGCAGCTGGCGGCAATGGCGTCACGGCTGGGTGCCGACTGCGCCTTCTTTGTCTACAACCGGCCGATGGCGGCAACAGGCATCGGCGACATACTCAGCCCCGTCGATGTCGCCCTGCAGGGCAAGGTCTTGCTGCTGGTCAAGCCGCCTGTGGCGGTGTCGACCGCGCAGGCCTACTCGCGCGTCACGCCTGCCACACCGCCACAGTGGGCGCGCGACGTGGTCACCTGGCCCATCCAGCAGTGGGATGGCGCACTGGCCAACGACTTCGAGCCCAGCGTGTTTGCCCTGCATCCGCGACTGTGGCTCATCAAGGCCGCCCTGCTCGACGGCGGTGCGCACTATGCCGCCATGTCAGGCTCAGGCTCGACCATCTATGGCATCTTCGATGATGTCAAAGTGGCAGAGCAGACAAGTGCCAAATTTGCCGATTGCGCCACATTCGTCCTTACCCTATAATGGGGCAAGGTTTTTGCTTGTTTTGTCTAGAGGCTCTAGACAGTCCAGAAAATCTAGATAGTCAAGAGTCAAAAGATGAAATTTTGTCACGATTATGAGCAAGAAAAATAAGGATAACAAGAAGGCCGAAAAGCCTGTGGAAGAGCCACAAGTAGAACAGCAGCTTGACAACGAGCAGACTCAAGAGCAAGAGGCACCGCAAGACGAGGCGCAACCCGAGGTCACCGTCGAGCAGCTGCAACAACAACTCGAAGCGCAGCAGAAGGAGTATCTGCTGCTGATGGCGGAGTTTGACAACTTCCGCCGCCGCACCCTTAAGGAGAAGCAGGACATCATCAAGAATGCCGCCGAGAAAGCCATGGTTGACCTGCTGCCGGTGGTTGACGACTTTGAACGCGCGCTGGATGCCATGAGCAAGAGCGGTGATGTCCAGGCACTGGCCGAGGGAGTGCAACTGATTTACAGCAAGATGGTCAAGTATCTTGAGCAGCAGGGAGTCAAGCCCATCGAGTCGACGGGCAAGGACTTTGATGCCGACCTGTTTGAGGCCATCACCACATTCCCAGCTCCCGACGAGAGCATGCGGGGCAAGGTGGTCGACACCACCACCAAGGGGTATATGATTAACGACAAAGTGCTGCGCCACGCCAAGGTGGTCGTAGGGCAGTGATGTGATTGGAGATTAGTGATTAGTGAATCTTGAATGAACTATGGCAAACAAGAGAGACTACTATGAGGTGCTGGGCGTGCAGAAGAACGCCACAGTCGATGAGCTGAAGAAGGCTTACCGCAAGCTGGCCGTGAAGTACCACCCCGACCGCCAGCAGGGCAAGACCGAGCAGGAGAAGAAGGAGGCCGAGGAGAAGTTTAAGGAGGCCGCCGAGGCTTACGGTGTGCTCAGCGACCCTGAGAAGCGCCAGCGTTATGACCAGTTTGGTTTCGCCGGCGAGCAGATGGGGGGTGCCGGCGGTGGATTTGGCGACTTCGACCTCAATGACATATTAAACTCGGTGTTCGGCGCCGGGTTCAACTTTGGCGGCTTCGGCGGAGGCGGCTTCAGCGGCTTTGGTGGCGGTGGGCGTTCGCGCCAGCGCGTCAACCGCGGCACCGACCTGCGTGTGCGCGTCAAGGTCACCCTAGCCGATGTGGCCCACGGCTGCGAGAAGAAGCTCAAGATTCCGCGCATGGTGTCGTGCCAGCACTGCCACGGCACCGGCTCGAAAAACGGCACAGCCCATGAGACCTGCCCCACCTGCCATGGCCAGGGCGTCGAGACAGTGGTGCAGAACATGGGCTTCATGCGCATGCAGTCGCAACAGGTGTGCCACACCTGCGGCGGCTCGGGCAAGGTCATCAAGGAGAAGTGCCCGCACTGCGGCGGACAGGGACTGGTGCGCAAGGAAGAGGTTGTGTCGGTCAACATCCCCGCCGGCGTGGCCCAGGGCATGCAGCTCAAGATGTCGGGCCGCGGCAATGATGCCCCCGGTGGCGGCATTCCGGGCGACCTGCTCATCGTCATCGAGGAGATTGCCGACACCCAGCTGGTGCGCGACGGCAATGACCTGGTCTACAACCTGATGCTCGACTTCCCCACCGCCGTGTTTGGCGGCAAGGTCGAGGTGCCCACTGTCGACGGCAAGGCGCTGCTCACCATCAAGGCTGGCACCCAGCCTGGCTCGGTGCTGCGCATGCGTGGCAAGGGTCTGCCCGACCCCAACCGCTATGGCACGGGCGACATGCTGGTCAATGTCATGGTCTATGTGCCCGAGACACTCACCGCCGACGAGCGCAAGGCCATCGAGAGCCTGCGTGGCTCAAGCAACCTCAAGCCCTCGGAGTCAATCAAGAACCGCATTTTCAGCCGCTTGCGCCATATCTTTGACTAATTCATAATTTATAATTTATAATTCATACTACTGCAGTTTCAATTCATACTACAGCAGTTTGAACTCTCAATCAGAATCAAGGTGAGTCGCAACCACAACCACAACGTGCCACGCGCCCAACGCCAGGGCACAGTCTTTCAGGCCCGCGAGCAGCAGGGTCTGCTTGAGTTTGTCATGAAGGCACTGGACGGCATCAGCCGCAACAAGGCCAAGTCGATATTGAGCCACGGCGGTGTCACTGTCGATGGCAAGGTGCAGACACACTTCGACCATCAGGTGATGCCCGACAGTGTGGTCGAAATCTCGCGGCAACCACGCACGCCCGCCGAGACCAGCAAACACTACAACATTGTCTACGAAGACCAGTGGCTGGTGGTTGTCGACAAGGAGCCAGGCGTGTTGTCGATGGGCGTGGGGGCCGGCAGCCTGAACATGAAGTCGCTGCTCGACCGCCACTTTGCCGAGACACACCAGCGATGCACCGCCCATGTGGTGCACCGTCTGGACTGCCGCACCAGCGGACTGATGGTGTATGCCAAGAGCAGCGACGTGCAGCAGGCATTTGTCAAAGACTGGAAGAACGTGGTCACCGACCGACGCTATGTCGCCGTGGTCGACGGCGTGATGGAGCGCGACGAGGGCCGAGTGGAGAGCTGGCTGCGCGACAACAAGAACATGCGTGTCATCAGCTATCGTGAGGACCCTGGCGGCGGCAAGTTTTCCATCACCACCTGGCGCATCCTTGAGCGCGCACAGGAACACTCGCTCATTGAGCTGAAACTGCTCACTGGCCGCAAGAACCAGATCCGTGTGCACATGCGCGACATCGGGCACCCCGTGACCGGCGACGGCAAATATGGCCGCCAGGAGAAGCCCGGCAGCCGCCACTGCCTGCACGCCTACAAGCTCGCCTTCACCCACCCTGTCACCGGCGAGCCGCTGGCGTTCGAGACCCCTATCCCACCCTACTTCTACCGGCGTCTGACCTGAATTGAGTGTCCCGACTGCACACCATAAAGCAGCTTGCGGCTCACCAGATGGTGGGCCGCAAGCTGCTTTCTCATCGCCCTGCCCGATTACTTCTTGATGGTGTCGGAGTTCTGGTTGTAGGCCTTTGCCACACACTTCCACTCGCCATTCATCTTCATCAGCAGCAGATAGTCGGTGAAGTCGATGCGTCCGCCCCACTTCTCCTCCAGCACACGCACCACGGCAACAGTCTCCTCGACCGAGACCACATCGACGCGAGCCTTGAAATCGGCACCGGCACCGACAGTGTCAACATTGTGATAGAACTGCTCGATTGAGCCATGCTCCAGCGTGCCGTCGAGGTAGCCGAACAGCACCGCATCGTCGGTGAACAACTCCTTGGCATACTTACTGTTGCCCTCGGCAACGCTCTTGACAAACTTCATGGCGGCTGCTTCGACAGCTGCATACTCCGAAATGGGTGATCTCATTGTGTTTTTGTAGTTTTATAGTTAATAATTTCGGTGCAAAATTAGACACTAATTCCTGACTGCACAAGTACCGAAAAATTTTTCGGGTACTGAATCTTTTCTCGACATACCCTCATTCCCAAACATTATGACTAACTTTGTGGCAAAAATAATAATAAAACTATGTATAAACGCAAAATACCCGTAGACCTCAGCTGCCCACTGCGGCTGACAATCAGCCTGATTGACTCAAAGTGGAAGTCGTGCATCCTCGACGAGCTGCGCTATGCCAGCATGCGACCGAACGAGCTGCACAAGGCATTGCCCGAGGCCACTCCGCGCGTGCTCGACATGCAACTGAAAGAGATGGTCGACGACGGCCTCGTAACCAAGACCATCTACCCCGAACTGCCACCCCGCAGCGAGTATGCCATCTCGCCACTGGGGATGACGCTGATTCCCATCATCGACGCCATGCTCCGCTGGGGCGAGGAGCACCAGCAACTGTTCGAGAAGAAGTACGGCGGCCCGCAAGACACAGTCTGAAAGAAAAGACACCACCGCTCAGCCTATTTGTCCATTTCCCCCCTAGATTTTCAACAATTATTGATAAAACTTGGGAACTAATACCAAGACCTCATCGACAAGATGACCGAGATGAAGTAAGTTTGTATGGCAGCTTATATGGGCATACGGGAGTGAGCGTGGATGGTGAAGAGGACAAAACACAAAAAAACACGCTGATTTACAAAGCTTTCGCCTTAATTATCAGCGTGTTTTACAGTGGAGCGATAGACGGGATTCGAACCCGCGACCCTCAGCTTGGGAAGCTGATGCTCTACCAACTGAGCTACTATCGCAATTGGTTCAATGCCTAACCGGCAAGCGAATTATGACACTGAGTTGTTCTCGATGCTGGCAATGCTGTCCGCGCCGTTGCTGGCTGTCTTGACCAGGATGCTCACCGAGTCGCCAATCTCGTAGGTGAAATCGAGGTCGGACGGAATCTCGAAGTCGAGCGTGTCGCCGTAGAACTTCAGGTTGATGTTGCTTCGCGAGCCATCGACCACGATGCCACGGTACAGTCGGTCGCCATTGACATCGATGGGCTCGTTGCGTTGCGCCACTGTGTCGCTGTCCTTTGCCGTAGTGCCGGCCTGGTTGCTGCCGTCGGTGCAAGCCCCCATGACCATCGTTGCGGCCACGGCTGCTGCGAGCAGATATTTGTGCACTGTCTTCATCGTTTTGCGCTGCAAAGGTAGTGCATTTTCGCCAAACGGCAAAATATTATCAAAAAAAAGTGGTGCCGAATCACTGTCGGCACCACTTTTTATTGTAGTTATCGTGACAATCACTCGCCACCCTTCTCCATCTGCTCCTTCAGTGCAGCCAGTGCGCTGATGTCGCCCAGGGTCGTCTTCTCGACGGTGGTAGCGGGCACAGTCTCCTCGGCAGGAGCGGGCTTGCCAGCCTGCTGTGCGCGGCGTGCCTTGCGAGCCTCGGCCTTCTGCTCATCCTCAAAGATGCGGCTGTGCGAGAGGATGATGCGCTTGGCGTCCTTGTTGAACTCGATGACCTTGAACATGAGCTTCTCGTCCTTCTGTGCGGGAGTTCCGTCTTCCTTGACCAGATGCTTGGGCGTAGCGAATCCCTCGACACCGTAGGGCTGGAGGTTGATCACGGCACCCTTGTCGAGCATCTCGGTGATCACGCCCTCGTGCACACTGCCGGTGGTGAAGATGGTCTCAAACACATCCCAAGGATTCTGCTCGAGCTGCTTGTGGCCCAGGCTCAGGCGGCGGTTGTCCTTGTCAATCTCCAGGACCTTGACCTCGATGGGAGCACCGATCTGAGTGAACTCGCTGGGGTGCTTCACCTTCTTGGTCCACGACAGGTCGCTGATGTGAATCAGGCCGTCAACGCCCTCCTCCAGCTCAACAAACACGCCGAAGTTGGTGAAGTTGCGCACCTTGGCAGTGTGCTGCGAGCCCACGGGGTACTTGACCTCGATGTCCTCCCAGGGATCTTTCTTGAGCTGCTTGATGCCAAGCGACATCTTGCGCTCCTCGCGGTCCAGTGCCAGGATTTGTGCCTCGACGGTATCGCCCACCTTCATGAAGTCCTGTGCGCTGCGCAGGTGCTGCGACCACGACATCTCGCTGACGTGAATCAGTCCCTCGACGCCGGGAGCGACCTCGACGAATGCTCCGTAGTCGTACATCACGACCACACGTCCCGTCACCTTGTCGCCGACCTTCAGGTCCGGATCGAGCTTGTCCCAAGGATGCGGCTGGAGCTGCTTCAGGCCCAATGCGATGCGCTTCTTCTCGTCGTCAAAGTCCAGGATGACGACATTGAGCTTCTGCCCAGGCTCGACGATGTCGGCGGGGTTGTTGACACGGCCCCACGACAGGTCGGTGATGTGAATCAGACCGTCCACACCGCCCAGGTCGATGAACACACCATAGCTGGTGATGTTCTTGACAGTGCCCTCGAGCACTTGTCCCTTCTCGAGCTTGGCGATGATTTCCTTCTTCTGCTGCTCGAGCTCGGCCTCGATGAGTGCCTTGTGCGACACGACCACGTTCTTGTACTCCTGGTTGATCTTGACCACCTTGAACTCCATGGTCTTGCCGACAAACACGTCGTAGTCACGGATGGGCTTGACGTCGATTTGGCTGCCGGGCAGGAAGGCCTCGATGCCGAACACGTCGACGATCATGCCACCCTTGGTGCGGCACTTGATGAATCCCTTGATGACCTCGTCCTTCTCCAGTGCCTCGTTGACACGGTCCCAGCTCTTGGCCATGCGTGCCTTGCGGTGCGACAGGATGAGCTGTCCCTTCTTGTCCTCCTGGTTCTCGACGTAGACCTCGACGGTGTCGCCAACCTTCAGGTCAGGGTTGTAACGGAACTCGTTGAACGGAATGATGCCGTCGGACTTAGCACCGATGTTAACCACGACCTCACGCTTGTTGATTGAGATCACAGTACCTTCGGTCACTTCCTTGTCACGGAACGAGCCAAGGCTCTTGTCGTAGGTTTTTTCCAGTTCCTCGTACGATTTGTCGCGCTGAGTCTCGCCTCTCTCGAAGGCTTCCCAATCGAAATCGGCGATTGGAGAATTCTTTAATTCTTCGCTCATTTAGTTTTTTTGCTTCGCCAGCACACCGCTGTGGGTGTGGAGATGGCGCAGCATGCTTTAAAAGTTAGTAAATCAGTTGTTTCTCTCGACTTGTCACCCTCAGTGGCGACAAATGCGGGTGCAAAGGTACAACAAAATTGAGAATTACTAATCAAGAATCAAGAAAAAATCCACGGTTGACCTCTACTTTTTATGTTTTTAGGTAGGGTACCGCATGAGTGTCCGTATTGATTTTTGGTTTCGTGTCAAACTTTTGCATTTTTTAACAGAAAAATCTGGGTCATTTCTCATTGTTGTATCAAAAAAGTTTTTTACCTTTGTGCATTCCAATTTGGAACAAGACCTATGGACCAAACAACATATTATTAACTAAAAGCGTTCAATTATGAAAAAATTCTTACTTTTTGCAGCTGCATTTGCAGCCCTGAGCATGAGTGCCCAGGACTACACGTTCGAGAAATTGTGGGAGGTGACCGAGGGTCTGCCCACTAATGCCGATTCCCGTCAGGGCATCTGCATCAACGGCACCTACTACATCAACGTCAAGACCAACAATGCCGAGACAGGTGTCACGCCCTACGTGGTGGCCGTGACCGAGAACGGCGTCGCCAGCACCGACTTTGACGGCGGCTTGAACTGTGGTGTCACGCGCGACGAGGCCGGCAACCTGGTCATCAGTCTGGCCACGTTCCCGGGCAGCTGGCTGTGCGACGGCGAGACCCCGATGATTCGCGTCATAGACCCTGAGACAGGCAATGCCGTGGAGTATGGCATTCCTGAGGATGCCGCCATTTTGGGCCGCAGCGACATGCTGGGCATGGCACAGGGCGACCTCATGAGCGACGGCAAGCTGTTCATGGTGGGTCAGAGCACTGACGCCTCCAATTCGGGCGTGTGCATCCTCAACATCGCCGGTGGCGAGGTAGACTTCGACAACAGCTATGAGGCGATGGCCGATGTGACCCTGACCCCATCGACCGCCACTGTGATCAACAACATCGACGGCGAGCGCATCTTCTATGTCACCCGCAACGCCACTCCCTACATCCTGACACCCAATGGTGACGGTTTCATCGGCGAGGCAGTGGCTCTGCCCAACAAGGGTGCCAGCTGCGGCGCTCAGATTTTCCAGTTCGGCGGCAAGGACATCGCTATCTACCCAATTCTGCCCAACTATCAGGACGGCTTTGCCGTGGCCGAGGTGGGTGCCGAGGAGCCTCTGTTCACTGTCGAGCCCACCGGCCAGACCGCTTACGCTCAGTGCAACTGGGTGAATGCCGAGGTCATCGGCAATGATGCCTATATCTACCAGTACATGCCCGGTCTGTTTGTCGCTTGCTACAAGTTGTCGACGTCCTCGACTGCAGTGAGCGAGGTCAATGCCAGCAAGAGTGCCACCGGCGTGACGTATGTCAACCTTGCCGGCCAGACGAGCAACGTGCCGTTTGATGGCGTTAGCCTGGTGGTG
>Ga0256407_10010937_pt1 | contig 12655 bp, 5 predicted proteins | sample RumenRJG_04DNA_FD_193489 | JGI IMG/M metagenome (GOLD analysis project Ga0256407, IMG submission 193489) | Bovine rumen microbial communities from Lethbridge, Alberta, Canada - RJG_04 | ecosystem: Host-associated > Mammals > Digestive system > Stomach > Rumen | place: Canada: Alberta | collected... | reverse complement strand
AATAAATTACTTTTTATATATTTAATATTTTTTTTAAATAATTCTTATATTAAAATATTATATATTATTCTAAAAAAAGAAAAACAATTTTTTTTTATGTATAATTTTTTTAAAATTGTTCAAATAATTATTATATAATAATAAATTAAAGAATCTAATTTATTATATTAAATAAAATAAATTATTTTTATTTTTAAATATATTAATTAAATTTTAACGGTAATTTATTTTTAAAAAAAAATAAAAAAATAATGGATTATACTAAAGAAATATTAAAATCATTAAATAAACCAATATTTCCAATTTCAATAAGTTCAAAAACCCATAAAATTTTTCTAAAATATTCCAATCCTAGATATAGAAAATATAGTTTAGATTTAATTAAAAACTTATGTCAAAAATTACAATTTCCAAATTCAGAATCAATATTTTACCAGACGTTATTATATTATGATATAATTTTATTTAATTGTGGTAATGATATAATAATAAATAATTTAGATTTATTAATTCTAAATTGTTTTTATATATCTATAAAAAGTTTAAATGATCAATATGGAATACCATCTTTAAAAAAATTAAAATTATTAATAAAAGATAAATTTTTGATATATAGAGATTATGAAATAGTTTCAATTGAAATAGAATGTTTAAAATTATTAAATTATAATATTAATTATATGAATGTATATGATTTCCTTAAATTCTTTATAAGTGAAAATAATAAAATTTTAGAAATTTCAAAATCATATCTTCAAAATATCATATATGGTGATATTAAATTTTATATTTTTAAAACACCATATGAATTAGCTTTAGAAATTTTTAATAAATCAAAAGAAAAAATTGCAATTAAATCTTTAGTTATTAATGTTCTTCCCACTAAAAAAGTTGTTATTAATACAAAAATTAATAATTATAATAGAGAAAGAAATATTTCAATAGATTTTAATAAAAAATTATCTCATATAAATAATAGTATTTGTAGTAATTCTACTGATTTTTTTTCAAATGAAAATTCAACTAATGGAAATCTAAATAATTCTCCATATAATGAAAAAAAAAATCAAGTTAAATTTAATACTGAATTTAAAAGACAAAAAAATGAATTAATGAATTCAACAATTATTAAAAATAAAACAATTATTGGACATATTTCTGTTAAATCAAGTATTGATGCTGAAAATAATATTAATCAAAATATTTCAAATAAAATTAATTCTCCTAGTAATATTAGTTATTTAGTAAAAAAATCAATTAATATTGATTTAAAGTATCTATCAACTATAAGTAAAAAATGGAATTTTAAAATAGGAAATTCTGATAGTCATAGATATAGTTATAGTAATACTATTAATAATATTAATGTTGGAAATAATCCTAAAAAAAAATTAAAATTTTGATTGAATTAATTTTAAGGAGTAATATTTATAATAAAAACAATAATTTCTTTATGAATAAAATGAATAATTTTTCAATATTATACAAAAATTAGCGTAAATCATATATATATAAATAACATATTTTATTTTTAATTTAATAATGTATTCATAATTTGAATTTTAGAAAATATTTCTTTTCGAATATATAATATAAATTTAAAAATCCTTAATAATTAATTCTTTAAAAAAATAAAATTTTTTCAATTCAAAATTATATCAATTATAATAAATTTTAAATATAATTTTCTTCTATATTCAAAATTTGAAATAAAAATGAATATTAAATACTTTAAAAAAAATTTTTTTTATTTTATTATTTAAAATATTATTTAATTTATTTTCAATTAATATAATCAAATTATAAATGACATCAATTGTAAAAGATGATATATTAACTGAACAAAGCAGTTGTCTTTCTTATAAAAATAAATATTTAGATGCATTATATAATAAATTCAAAGATGATTTTTCATCATATTTAACACATCATAAAAATACAGTTCAATTGTTAGTAGAAAATTCTACATTAAAAAGAATTAAAGCAAGTGAATATCTTAAGAATCAAGAAAAAAATAAAAGTCAATTAACACCAATTCCTCATATATCAAGGAAAAAAATTAAAAGTGTACAAGAAAAAGAAGAACTTGATAAATTAGAAAGAAATGCTGTTTGTATGAGAAAAATAGAATATTGTTTAAAAATTCAAATGGAACAACTTATGAAGAAATATGGAGATAAAATAAATGATATTATTATAATTCAAAGAAATGTTAAAAATTATTTAAAGAAAAAATTAAATGAAAAGGAAAAAATTAATAATGATAATATTGTTGATGAAAATAAAAAAAAACAAAAAAAAAATAAAAAAAATCCTAAATCATTTTCTTTTAAAAAAAAAAAAAATAACAATAATCAAAATATTATTCCTAATAATAATATCAATAATTTTAATAGAAAAAATAATAATTCTAAAAATTTAATTGATGAAAATAATGATCATTCTAATAATAAATTAAAAAAGAATAATTATAATAATAATGAAAATGAAGATAAAATAGTATTAAACAATATTTCAAATGGTCAAATTATGCCAAATTCAATAAAATCTTTTCATTCAAATTCAGTGAAAACATTTAATTCAAATTTAAATAAAAATAGTAATTTAAGTTTAAAGAAACAAATTAATCAAAATTCAATTAAAGAAATTAATTCAAGTTCTAATAATTATAGAAATTCAAATTCAATTAAACAAGCAAATGATTCTTTAGATAATAATAATTATAATACAAATATAAATTCAAATTCTAATTTTTACAAAAATCCAAACAAAGAAAATTCAATTAGAAAACAATTTAATGATAATATATCAGACAATAATAAAAATAAAAAAAATAATATACAAAATATAAGAAAAATAAATGATAATCCAAATAATATACATAATAATAAAAATTTAAATAATTATAAAAATAATAAATTGAAATCAAATAATAATAGAAATAGCATTAATAATCAAAATGAATCAAATCCTAAAAATAAAAATCAAAAAAATATTAATAATAATAAGAATATTAATGATAAATTTTCAAATAATATGCAAATTTTAAATAATTATAAAATAGAGAATAAAAATAATAATTATTATAATAATACAGATAGTAGTAATAATATGAATAATAAAGAAAATAAAGTTCAAACAAATGAATTATCAAATTCAGAGCAAATGGATAATAATAATATTAATTATAATTCAGAAAATATTATTTCTTCAATTCCAAAACTAAATATAGAGACAAACACTGATAATACTCATCAAAATTATAATTATGAATTTACATCAAATAGTCCACAAGAAGATTCAAATATTCTTTTAAGCAAAAATAGTATGATTAATATTGATCTTATTCCCAAAAATTTCATTAATTCTCAAAATAATTATACAAATCAAAGTAAAATACCTAAAAATAATAATGAAAATTCAGATCAAATCATTTATAAAGAAGAAACAAATAAAATTGACAAAACAAAAAATCCTGAAAATAATTCAGAAAATAATAAAAATATAAAAAATAAACTAAAGAATATAAATGAAAATGAGCAAATTCAAAAAGATAATAAAAATATTCTAGAAAATGGAAATAATAATAAAAATATAAATCAAAATGAAAACAAAAAAAATAATAATTACAAAAAACAAAATGAATATAATAAAAATAATACTAAAAATATAAAACAAAATGAAAATAATAAAAATAATAATATGAATAGCAATCAAAATGGCACTAAAAACAATAAATCAAATGACAATAAAAATATTAAATCAAATGAAAATAAAAATAAAAAAAATTCTAATGTAATTTCTCCAAAAAATAAAAATTTAAATATCATATTAACAAATAAAAATGATGAAGAGTTAATATTAACATCAGGAATTAATTCATCAAATAATAAACAATCTTTAATAACTATAAGTAAATCAGATAAAATGATAGACTCAAATTCAGATTCAATACCCGATGAAAAAAATGATGTTTATAAAAATAAAAAATTAATGTCTGAAAATAAAAAAAATTATATAAATATCCAAGAAAATAGTATTCATAGTAATGAAAATTTAAAAAGTGAAAAAAAAATAAATGATAATAAATTAAATAATAATATTGAATTAATCCAAAGAGCATATAGAAAACATTTATTAAAAAAAGGATTTTTTGGTGAATTTGATATAAGAAAAATGTCAATTATATTTTTATTAAAATCTATGATTAATTATAATATAAAACCATATATTTTTAATCTATTAAAAAATAAATTTTATGAACAAATTAGTGATAGTGAAAAAAGTAGTGATACTTTAATTGATAATTATGCTGAAGTTAATAAACAAAGAATTAGACATATGTCTCATATTTTTAATCATGCTGCAAATATTATAAATTATAAAGAAAAATTAAGTAGTATTGTTGATGATGATGAAAAAAATGAAAGTATTTTAAATAATTAATTTTTTATTTTTGAAATATTTTCTTTTATTATAATAAATTTATATTTAAATTAAAAAATAAAAAACTATAAAAATTTTATGTTTTAATAAAATTATTTAATTTTAAATATATTAAAAAATATAAAAAATCAAAATGAATAATAATAAGAAAGTCGATATTAATTTTCTTTTGAATTCAATTGAAAAAAAGAATATAAATTCAAATCATGAAATTAATAAATTTTTAAAAAAATCAAATTCCAAAACAAAAATATTAAATCATAAAAACATAATAAATCAATTAAATGATAAAAAAAATAGAGTAAAATCTTTAATTCTATCTAACCCAACTCATCAAAGAAATAATAGTAAAGAATTAATAAATATTAATCATACAGAAATTGAGAAAATAAAAAGTACACATCATAAAAAAAATATTTCATCATTTATAGGAGATAAAAACAGAAATATAATTTTTAATAAAATTGAAATGTTTAAAAATATTAAAAAACAAAAACCACAATTTTCAAGTCAAAAAAGTAAAAAAATAAGTAGAAGTAATTCAAATTCAAATTTAGAACCAACATCTACAAAAACATCATCTGATGTTACTGTATCAACTGCAAGTAAAAGATTAAAAATATATAATAATCATGTTAGATTTTTTAAAGATGATTTAAAGAAATTTAATTTTGATAAAAAACAAAAAAAACAAAATTATATTTCTACAGAAAGTCAAAAACATTCAAAACATTTTCATTTAATTAATAATAAAAATTTAAGTATTAGTGAATGTGTTCTTAATAAATTTTTAAATAATAAAAATAAAAAACAAAAAAATAATATTAATAATAATTTAAGTAGAAGTATTAATATTAAAAAAAATGAAAATTCATTAACTTTAATATCTGAAGATTCAGTATTTAATAATAGTAAACAAAGATCAACTTCAGGGAATCATAATGATTCTTCTTCAAATAAAATAAGTTTAAAATATTCAAGTAATAATTCAAATACAATTAGTTTTGATAAAAAAAGTAAAGATTCAATTGATTATACTTATACAGATGATGAAATTCAATCTACATATAGAAAACAAAAAAATAAATTACAAATTAATAATAATAATAATAATAATAATGATAATAATAATAATAAAAAAAATATGAATAATAATAAAATTAATAATGAAGATTTTTTATCTTTTTGTAATGAAATGAATCAAAAATTATTTGGTATGAGTGGTAATTTTAAATAAAAATATTTTTTTCATTAAAATATAATATATTAAAAATATTATATATATAGATTATTAAGAGAATGTATTTTTATTAAATAAAATTAAAAAAAATTTTAAAATGATAAATAAAAATTTACTGAGGAAACTTGATATAACAAAATTAAAAAAAATAGCAGAAAAAAATGCAGATATAAATCATTTAAAAACATTACAAAAAATTTCATATACTACTCCTCATTTATATCATAAAACAAAAATAAAAGATTATGATGAAAAGAAAAAAGAAGAAGAATATCGAAATTTATCTCAAGAAAATAATTATTTAATAAAAAGATATAATAAAATAAGACAATTTTTTCCTTTAAAAATAGAAGATTCATATAGTGGATTAATAAAAGAATATAATAAAAAAGGTTATAAAACACCTGATTTTTCTACTAAACATAATTTATTTAAATTAAATCCTTTATTAATGAAAAATTATAAAATAAAAGATTATTATATGATATATGGTAAGAAAAATAAAATATGTAATTATATTTATTCATCTATTAAGAATAAATATTTAGAATTTTTAGAAAAAGAAGAAAAAATTGTAAATGAAAAATTATTTGAATATTCAGATGAAAAATATATAAGGAAAAAAAAGTATATTCATAAATCAAAAGAAAAATTAAATAAAACTCAAAAATATTTTACTACAAATATGAATAAATTATTAAATAATAGCACAATTAAAGTTAAATTAGGAGAAGAAAATAAAAAAATTAAAGAATATAATCAAAAAATTGAAAAAATTATCCCAATACTAAGAATAAGGCCATCAAGTTTTACTCCTAAATTAAATTTATATACTTCAAAATCAAATAATAAAATTAATAATTATAGTTCTATTAACCTTGATGATACATTTTTTAGTATTCCAAGAAATACTGATAGGAAAAAAACAATTATTTGTGATAAAAAATCTAAAAAATTTATTAAATGTGATTCAATATTTTTAAATTATCAAAATAATAAAAGTATAATGTTAAAAAAAAAATCTATTATTAATAAATTTAAAACTTTTTCAACAATTACAAATGATGAAAGGGAAAAAGATAAATTTTTAAAGGAATTACAAAAAATTAATTTAGCTCATTTAAATAGAAAAGATTTGGAAATAATTGTAAAAAATTATTGTAAAAAATTTTTAAAACATACAGATATTAAATATAGTGATTTAATGAAACAGAAATATTCTGACAAAGATTTAATTAAATTAATTGAGAATTTAATTTTGATATTAGATAATTCAGAAATTAAAAATCAAATTTATTGTAATAATAATAGTAATGGAAAAATAACTGAATTAAATAATAAAATATATAATTTACAAAAACAATTTGAAAATTATGTTTGTAATAAAATATATAAATAATTATTATTTGAAATTTTTTTATATATAATAATTAATTATAAAGAAAGTTATCAAAATTCATTTTAATCAATTAAAAGTCATATTATTATATATTTTTAAATAATTATTCCCATAATATCAAATAAATTTACCATTGAATATAAATGTGAAAAAAAATTTTTTTATAAATATTATTTTATGAGTCAAATTTAAAAAGAAAAATGGGATTATGCGGAGGAAAAAAAAATAAGAAATCTTTTTCAAAATTATTCAATAAAATTTTTACAAATATAAAATCTAATACATTAGAATTTGACTTTTTTATATTATTATCATCAATAATTGAATTAATAAATAAGATATTGATAATTGATATTGTATTTTCTAATAATAGAGATTATTTAACTTTTCATTTTTTTTTTTATTTTTTAAGTCCAACATTTTATTTAGAAGTAATAAATAATAAATTAAATAAAGGGAATAACATTTTATATACTGATAATGAAAAAGCAGAAAATATAGATTGTTTAATTATGGTTGAAAATGATTATAAATATGATCAAATTTCTTTATTAATTACAAAAAAATTTAAATCAAAAATCTATACACAAAATTGTTATTGGAATCATAGAATTTTTAATGGATTTTTTATAATTTTAATTTTCATTTCTTTCTTATTACAATTATTAAAAGAGAATAGAACTATTTTTAAAGTAATAAAAAAATTTTCAATTTTTATGATTCTTTTTACTTTTTCAAGTTTTATTCAAACTTATGTTTTAATTTATGCGAGGCCTATATTAATTCAAATAACTAATTATTATAATGTAATTAAAGTATTTATAGTTTTAGATATTTTTTTATTAATTATATTTGAAGTATTGTTAAATTATTATTATTTCTTTTTTATATATGCTTTTGAACAATATGAAATTCATTATTTTTTTGATGATAAATTATTTTTTCTAAGATATCTTAATGTTCATTTTGAAGTAATACTTTTAATTATTAGATTTAATTTTAAATTTTGTTATATTTTTAAAATTTCATGGATTACAATTGAATTATTACAATATTATATAAAAATAAATCAATATATTTATAAAATAAATTCCAAATTGTTTACGAATATAAAGTATTATATTGAATTATTTATTTTTTCTCTTTTAATCTCAAAATCAATTTCATTTTTTATAAGTTTTTCAATAAATAATAATAAATTTTTAGAATTTGGTGAATTTTTATCTACAATTTGTATTTTATATATCTTTCTATATTTTTCTTTTACTCATAAAAAATATATTCGTCTTACAAAAATTGAATTTTATTTAAAAAAAAGTGATATAAGAGGTTTATATGGAATTTATCAAATATTTAATCCTTTATATTATATTTTAATTTCAATAAATCATTTAAGTAAAAGTTTAGATAGAGAAAGGCAATTTTTTTTTATGAATACAAAAAAAATTATAAATAAGCATTTATGTGATGATACAACTGATTATGAATTATTAAATCAAATATGTGGAGAAAACACAAAAACTATTTTTAAAAAAAATCCAACAGATGAAATTTACTTTCCAGGAAATAAAGAAAAAATAAAATATGTAGTTCAAATTTTGTTTCATTTATTAAAAAGATATGCAAAAATTACTAATCAATTAAAAAGTCCATTTAATAAATATTCTATTCAAATAATTTCATATTATAAAATTATTTTATATTTTATAATTGATGAAAAGAATTTTAGATGTGAATATATATTTAAAAAACTATTAACTAGGCAATTTAGTGAAAAAAATGATCCAATGACTTATTCAATTTTTGGTTTTTTTATAAACTATTTAAGACAATTTGAAAAGAAAATGAAAGATGATTCAATAGAATTTATTTTAGCATATATAAAATTAAATTCAAAATTTTTTAAATTATTAAAATTATTTAATGGAATACTTAAAAGTACAAAACATACAAGAAAAGAATTTAGTAAATATATTTTTTCTCAAAGTCGAAAAATAGGAAGTCAATTAGATAAAATAATAATATTAAATAAAAAAGGAAAATTAATAACAAAATTTAAAAGTTCTCCTGAATATGATAAACAAAAATTTGTTGAATCAGTAATTTTTCATTCACAATATGATAAAAGTTTAGAATCATTTGATTTTACATCAATAGACTCATTAGTAGACAAAAATAATTATTTCATATTATTATTTGAAAGAACAGAATTTATAGTAAAAAAAGCTCCATTAATTTTTACAGAATTAACAAAAATAAAATCAACAAAATTAAAAAATAAATCTTTAATAAATATATTCCCAATACAAATAAGAAGATCAATAGCAAAAACAATAAAAAAAAATATCTTATCAAAACAATCATTTCAATTAGATTCAATAATAGAAACATATGATGATTATATTGTATATATAAGAATATCTTTTTCTCGTTTACCATCATTTGAAGGAAAAATTTATATGTTAGGTAAATTAGAAAAACATATTAGTACAGAAGAAAAATTTGCTTTGGCACATGAGAATGGTGTTGTTATTAAAATTGGATATTATTTTACTGATTATTTAGGTTTTAGACCAAATGAACAAGAAAATAATGTTTTAGATGTTTTAGGAATAAGAAAATCAATTAAAATTTTAAAAGAAGAACAAATTATTGAATCAAATTATGAAAAAATGTTTGAAAAAATTAGAAATAATTTTAGAAGAAATAATGGTAATGCAAATGGAGATTTTTATAGAAATTTACAAATTCTTAAAATGAGATTATCAGGTAAAAAATTTACTAAAATTAAAATTACTGTTAGAGATATTTATTATAAAGGAGCTAATGAATTATATTTAATTGGTATTAATTTTGAAGATATTGTAACTAATTTAAATAATACAAAATTTTTTGGTGAAGCTACAATTTTTACAATGAATAAAAAAAATTTTGAAAATAGTCATTCTTCAATTGATTCTGATAGAAAAAATAATAATGATTCATCTTGGAATGTTTCTGCTTATAGTAAAGATCATATTGTTGAAACTAAAAATTATTTTGATCATATTGGGGTTTTTTATAATCTTTTTTTAATTATTTTAGCTATTGCATTATGTATTTTTTTAAAAATTAATTCTAATAATTTTCATCAAAGTTATCTTGATATGTTTATTTTAAGAGAAATAAATTCTGATTATTTTTTTTGTCAATTTTTTTTAAGTCAAATGATTATTTTAGAAAATTCCAAAGATAAAAAAGATCAATTACAAGATTATTTAAAAAAAAATTATAATATATCATTTGATTTTCAAAATTATTATTCAGAAAGAATGAAAAATGAATCAAATTACATAATTGATGTTTATAATAATAGATTTAAAAAATTTATTGAAAATGAAAATTCAGATAAAATATATCAAATTTCTAGAAAAATGTTTAAAGTTATGGAATATAATGGTATTCCTGTAAGTACAAATTATTTAGATGCATATATTGTTCCATTAAATTATTTTTATATTTTATCTCAAGTTAAAGAATTTTATATTGAAGTTCCAATTATTAATTATAATGATTCTTTAAAATTAAAAAATTTATCACCATCAGAAAAACAATATTTAATGACATTTCCTTTTAACATTTATCCATTTGTAGAAAAAACAAATGAAATTAACTACAATGAAAAAGTAATATTTTTATCAACATTTACAAAATTCAAACATTTAACAATATTACTTTTAATATTTAATCTAATATTTAATATTATATCATTATTAATAATGTATTTATCAGTAAATTATTCGGATAAAAAAATGTTAAAAATAGAAGAAAAAGTCCAAAATTTAGAACCATTTCATAAAAGTTATTTACATAGAAAAATAAGAATAATAAAAAGAGTAATAATAAATGAAATGAAGGCAACAATGGCAATGGAACAATTAAAAAAATTTTCAGAAAGTAAAAAAAATACAGAAAATAAAAACGAACAAACAATAACTGATAAAATATCTCCAGCATTAAAAATATTGGAATCAAAAAGAACTTTAGAAGCAAAATCAAAAAATGTTAATCTTGAAGCTGTAAAATTACTTTTTCCAAATAAAAAAAGAGGTGATTTTTCTTCATCTGTTTTTATTCCAAATTCTAGAATTTTAAAATCTACTTCAATTAAACCAAGAGGAAGTATTACTCAAATTAATAAAAGAAGAGGATATCGTGCTTCACAAATTTTTTATGATTTTGCAAATGATGAAAATGAATTAGAAAGTCAATTTGAAAAAGAAAATATTTATCGTCAATTTTTAAAAGGAGATAAATATGTTTTTCATGTTAGCAAAAAAATTATTAATGTTATTGTTTATTTTACTATTCTTTATATTATTTATATTTCAATATCTATTAGTTTAATAAATCTCAAATTAGATCAAATTAATAGAAAAAGAATTGAAATTGAAAATTGTGATGATTTACAAGATGGAATATTAAAATATTATTTAATAGGAAAATATTCGATTTTATTAAACACAACAGAAATAATTGATAGATTTGATTATTTTGGAAAATTATCAACTTCAATATATAATAATTTTTCTTCTTTAATGAATTATATTTATTTAGAGGGTAATAAGAAATTTGTAAATTATTTAACAGAATCAAATGAATTTGCTTGTGAAAATTTTTTATTTAATGATGAAAAATATTATTATACTTTAATTAATATTTGTCATATTTTTCCTATTTTTAATTCGAGAATTATTACTGTATTAAGTGGATTTATTAAAAATATTAAAGATGAAATTTTTTCTTTTATTAATGGTGATAGAAGTGAGGAAAGTATTATTAATGCTTTTCATAGTAAAATTTTTCAAATTAATAATATTGTTGAAATTGTTTATTTTATGGATTTTATGGGGATTATGGAATATAATTATCTTTTACCTGATTTTAAACATCAAATTGACCATTTATCTAATTTATTAGTTATTTTATTTATTATATTAATTATTATTGATGTATTAAATTATTTAGAAGGTAACTTGATAATTTTAAAAGATTTAGATAATACTTTAAATAATTATGGAATAATTGAAAAATTTTTTATACCTACAATAAAAGAAAAACCAAAATTAAAATAATTAAAAAAAATAATATGTAAAAATTATATAATAATTTTTTATTGATTATATATTAATTTTTAAATAAATCATTATTATTTAAAATATACATAAATATATTTTTAAATTTATTTTAAAGTTTTATAAAATGTTTTATGAATTTTTGAAGAGTTTTTATCATTATTTGAGAATTTTGGAGTTTCAAAATAATTACCATATGAATTTGAAAAATTATCAAAAGTCTTTTTTCTTTCTTCATTTTTCTTTTTATTTCTTGATTTTTGATTTTCAACATAACTTATATTGTTTATAAATTGATTATTATTATTATTTATGGGACTATTTAATCTTTCAATTAAATTATTTTTTATTTTAATAGGAATTTTATTATTTTTAAAATCACATTCATTTTCATTATTATTAATAATTTTTCCTATTTTTTTTTGAGAATTATTATTATAATTTGTATCAGTTGAA
>Ga0256407_10010935_pt1 | contig 12657 bp, 6 predicted proteins | sample RumenRJG_04DNA_FD_193489 | JGI IMG/M metagenome (GOLD analysis project Ga0256407, IMG submission 193489) | Bovine rumen microbial communities from Lethbridge, Alberta, Canada - RJG_04 | ecosystem: Host-associated > Mammals > Digestive system > Stomach > Rumen | place: Canada: Alberta | collected... | reverse complement strand
TCTTTTTCTTTTTCTTCTTTTTTATCTTTTTCAGACTTTTCATTTTCTTTTATTTCCTTTTCTTTCTTTGATTTTTTTTCTGAACTCATTTTTTTTATTTTTTTTATGGTAAAAAGCTTTTTTTTTATTTTTATTATTGAAAAAAATTTTTTTTGTTTTTGATTTTTTTTTTTGTAGATTAAATTTAGATATTTGATGTTGCAAAATTATTATTTTTTTTTATTAAATTATTTTCAATTTTAATAAATATATGTTAATATATTTTTTTTACAAGTTTTGTTGAAGAAAAAATTATCAAAAATAATATTATATATAGATTTTTTTTAAAAAATAAAATATACTTATTTTATTTATTTCATAAGAAAAAAATTTTATTTTTAATCAAGATCATCTAAATTAGTTTCTTTAATTGAAACTTTAAATGAATTGGAATTATTTTCATTAATAATTTTATCAACTATTTCTAAAGAAGGAATTTCATCTTCATCATTATTATTTTTTTCATTATTTTCTTCTTTTTTTTCTTCTTTAATATTATCATTTATATTTTTTTCACTTTTTTCATTTTCTTTAATTTCTTTTTCTTCATTTTTATTATCTTCATCTTTACTTTTTTCCTTAACTTCAATTTCATTTTTAGGAATTGTAAAATTATTTTTTGGTATTTCAGGTAAATAAGTAATTTCACTTTCTGCAAAAATTTCATTATTTATATTTCTTTTCATTTGTATTTTTTTTAATTTTTCCAATTTATTTTTTTCTTTATCATCTTCACTTAATTTAACTTCTTCTTTAACATCTTCATTTTTAATTCCATACATTTCATTATAAAATTTAGTAAATTCTTCCATTTTTTTTTGTTCTTTTTCTTTCTTTTCATTTTTAACTTTTTCTCTTTCTTTTCTTTCTTCTTCAAAACCTCCTTTACAAAAAGCCAAAGCATATCTTTTTTCATCATTAAAAATAGGTTTATTATCAATATAAGTTAAATTTTTAATTTTACCAATAAGTGTTTTTCTATAATTTGGAATTTTTCTTGTTACTTCATTTCCACTTAAATAAAGGACTTTTAAATTTATAATTTTTGATAATATTTCATCAATAATATTTACATCTTGAATATAATTATCACTTATATCTAAAACTCTTAATTCTTTTCCAGTTTCTAATAAACCTTTTAAATCTTCTAATCCTTCAAATCCAATTCTATTTCTTTTTATTAAAAAATCTGTTAAGTTTATTAATTTTGATATTCCTTCTATTTTTTTTATTAGATTATCACTTAAATTTAAATTTGTTAAATTTACTAATTTATCTAATCCTTCTATTTTTTGAATTGTATTTTCATGAAGGAATAAACTAGTTAAATTAACTAAAGAATCTAAATTTTCTATTTTTGATATTTTATTTCCTTCTAAATATAATGCTTTTAAATTTTTAAATGTTGATAAATTATCAATTTTTGTAAAGCCTTTAAAATGAAGATATAATGATTCATTTAATTCATGAACTGGATAATATTTTGTTTTTGTTTCATTTAATAAAATATAATCTATTGCTTTTCTAGACATTTCATGTTGGGATAAAATTTCTTCTTTTTTTTCTCCTAATTTTGGATGTTCTGCTAATGTATATTTTATTTCTGACATTTTCTAGAATTTTTTAATTTTTTATTTTTAAATATTAAATAATTAATTTTAATTATTTTATATATTTAATTTGTTTAATTTATAAATTTAATTAAAAAAAAATATTTCTAATTAATTATATATTTCATTTCTTTTTATTTTTAATTTTCTTTGATTTTTTTCTTTTATATAAATGATATTTTCTTTGAATAAGCCATATTGCCATATAAACTTTTAAGTTTTTTACTTTTCTATACCATCTTAATAATTTTTGCTTTATCAAAATTTTATTTAAATTACAAAGGAATTTAATTTTAGTCCCTATTAATTTTTTAAATTGAGATATTTTACCAAAACTTTTCCAATAATAAAAACATTCTTCTAAAACTTTATCCCATCTTCCTATTCTTTTTTCATTATTAATTTTATTAATTAAATATTTAAGCATACGATACTTTCTATTTGACAAATATTTTTTATTTTTATTTAAAAATGAAATTTGAATATTTGATAAATATATTTTTCTATAATTCATTCCAGTATTAATTTTTAATTGTACAAACTTATTTTTCAATAAAATCTTTTCTCTTTTTTCTAAAGACTGAAATGAATTTTTTAAATATTTTTTTCTTTTAGTGATTAATACTTTTTTTTTAGTTAAATTAAAAAAATTTTTTGCATCTAACTGAAATTGTTTATTTACATGTTTCCATTTATTTAAATAATTTCTTAATATATGTTGATTCATATTGAATATTCCTAATAATTTATTCTTTTTTTTTTCATTCTTTTTTTTAAGAAATATTTTTGAATTTTTATTTATTAAATTTATTGCTTTTAATACTTTTCTTTTGTGGGATTGTATTTCCCATTTTTTTAAATATTTATTTAACATATTTTTATTAAATTCTTTATCATTTCTTTTTGAATAAATCTTGAATAATTTATTTAAATTCTTATTTAAATTGTCTTTTTTTTTCTTTTCTTCTTTTGATTTTATATTTAATAATAACATAAATAATTTCTGATTATATTTTTTATTATATTTCATAATAATTTCAATAATTTTAAGTTTATCACATATTTTATTCATTAAATAATTATTATAATATTGATTGTAATTTTTCCATTTATGGAAATAGTTATTAAGGTTTCTAGCTTTTTTTTTATTATTATATTTATTCATTATCTTTTTTAATAATATTTTTCTAAGTTTTTTTGTATTTTTTTCTTGTAATGATTTTTTATATGCTAATTTTAATCGATTAAAAAATATTTTTTTCAAAAGATATCCTAAATAATCATATTTATTTGCAATTTTTTTATTTGCCTTTAAATTCAATTCTTTAAATTTTTTAAAACACTTATTTAATCCATTAATTTTATTTTTATATTTTTTATCCTTATATTTTAATTTATAATATAAATAGGGATGAAATAAATTTGAATAACTCAACATAATTTTATCATTATTATGCATTAGATATCTTCTAAAATTTGATTGTATTTTTTTAATTTTTAAATAAATATCAAACTGAACAGATTGTTTAGTATATTGACATTTCCAAATAAATTTTTTACTGATAGTTTTTATTTCTCTAATATATTGTTGATTTTTAGCAAATTTTTTTAAATAATAATTAATTTTATCAATCCTAGGTTTCATTAAATTATAATTTTTCAACATAGCAAAATTAGGTACTAAAATATTAAAAACAAGCAAACAACATTTCCTAGAAATAATCTTATCAACAGTACTAATAAAAGGAATAATTTTAAAATATAATTTTTTACAATCATAAAAAGCCCTCCTAGCTAAATGTCCTCTATAATATCTTTGAAAATTAACAATTTTTCCTTTATTTTTTTTAATAAACATTAAAGTCCTCCACCAATTTTGAATAATTTTTGCATTTTTCTGAAAAACAGGTTTAGATAATAAAATACTAATTCTCATACTATAAGAATATTCTAATCTTCTTACAACTCTTGCTGCATCTTTTGCTTTATTATATGCAATATTTAATCTTACATTTTCTGTATTTTCTTGTGTTTTTTGGGGAATTTTAGTTAAGTGAAATGCTGTATTGTTTGTTGGGAATAATGATTGTCTTTTTTCTATTTTTACTGTTGTATTATCATTTATATCTTTTGCTATTGCATTTGTTATTGTTGATGTATCTAATAATGATGGTACTGCTTTGTTTAAATTCGTTTGTTCTTCATTGTTGTTTAAATTTAAGTTTATTTTTAATTCTTGGATTTTACGTGGGCTTTGAATTTTTATTTCTTTATCTAATAATTTTGATGTTGTTTTTTTTACTGTATTGTTTTCATAAATTTGTGATTTGGATTTATATAATTTTTTATTTTGAAATACAATATGTGGTTTACAAATTATTCTACTGCATCTATGATTAGTGTAATAAAATAAAAAATCATTGTTATATAATTCATCTCTAAATGTATTAAATATAATTTTGCCTGTTTTTAAACATATTCTTTTTCTATTTATACAATTCAGAATTGTATTTCTTATATTTTCAGATAATATTAATTCATTAATTAAATTTTGAACTGGAATTGAAATTTTATTTTCTATTTTTATATTTGGCATTTGAATATCACTTATTATAAAACTGGATCCACTTACAATATCATCTTGAAAAAATTCCTTTGGCAATAAATCATCTTTACCAAATGATATAGGAATTGTATTTAAATTTGATTTTGTGTTTAAAATATTATCTTTAAATATATCAGGTGATATTATATTATTAGAATTATCATCTGGAATTAATTTTTTTAGATTTTTCTTTTCCTTAATTTTGTCTTTTTCTTTTAAAATTATTTTTTCATTTTCTTTAACCTTCTCTTTTTCACTTTCTTTTTCTTTTATTTTCTGTTTATTTACTGGAACACTTTTTTTAATAACTATTTTTTTTTTTGGATTTGACTTATTTGATCTAATCCCAGTACTTTGAGTATTCTTTAATGAAAAAGGTGAATAATTATATTCAGGTTTATTTCTTTTACTATTGCCATTTTTCATTTTAAAAATAATTATTTATAATAATTATTTAAAATTTATCAAATTAAAAAATTAATATTCATATATATATTTAATTTAAATGTTAAATTCTATTACGTTATTTTTAATTTTATTAACCAAAAAAATATTAACAAAAGATCCAAAATTATTATTTGTATATGAACATTTTAGACATGGTGCAAGGGCACCCTGTAATTTTCTTGATAAAGATTCAAAAGACATTTTTGGTGAATTATGGGATGGTGAATGTGAACTGACTAAAATTGGAATAATGCAGCATTATATATTAGGAAAGAAAAATAGAGAAAGATATAAAGATTTTTTTAATCAAAATTACACTTTATATGATATTTTAGTTTATTCTACAGAAAGAGATCGATGTATTCAATCAGCACAAGCTCAATTAAGAGGTTTTTTTAATAATAGTTTAGAAAATATTATTCCTATTCATACTATTGAATATAATTATAATATTCCTGTTTTTTATTATGATAGAAAAGATAGTTGCATTATTTTAAATAAATATAGAAACAATAATTATTTTAGTCCTAAAACTATTTCTTTTATAGGTGATTTTATTTTTAAATATTTTAGTTTATTAAATAAAATTTCAAATCAACATCATTTAAATATAAATTATACTTTAGTTGAAATTGTATGTGGAGCTTATATTTGTAATTATTTTGATGATAGGAATATTTCATTAATAAATGAATTAAATATTAATAAAGATGAATTATATAAAGATTGTATTGAATATAATCATTTAAAACATTTTGAAATTAAATTAGGAAATGATGCAGAATTTAGTGCAATTTTAGCATCAAGTTTAAATTTTAAAAATTTAATTGGTTATATGGAAAGTATTATTAATAAAGTTATAAATAGTCCGAAATATGTACTTTATTCTGGTCATGATACAACTTTGTCATCTATGCAAGTTTTTTTAAAAAATGCTTTTAATGTTGAAATTCAATATATTCCTTTTGCTTCTCAAATGGTTATTCATTTAATACAAAAGGAAAATGGATTATATGTTAATTATTATTTTAATGGTAAATTACTATTGGATATTCCTTATCAAGATTTTAAATATAAAATTGAAAATTTATTGTGGACAAGAAAAGAAATTGAAAATTTTTGTAAAATTAAAAAAGAAATAAGTTTTATTATATTATTTTTTATTTATTCATCAATTTTTCTTTTAATGATTTTAGGAATAATTATTAGATTATTAAAAAAAAATTATTTTGTAAAATCCAAATATTCATCATTTGAAAAAGTAAGAAATTATTCATTATCAGAAAGTTCATGTTGAAACTAAATAATAATTTTTAATTTATTTATTTCTTTTTTTTTTAATAAAAATGTTAGGGAATAACCCAAAAAATTATAAAGACATAAATATTTCACTTAACTCTTTAAAAGATGAAACTAAAAGTTTTAATTCAATTTCAGAAATAAGTAATATAAATTTGATTGAATTGAATATGCAAAATATAGAGCAAGAAAATTATATATATTATACAATTACAAATAAATTTAAAAAAGGGATAAATTTTATGGTAATATTAAATGAAGATCATAATAGTAAAGTTAATATTGTTATAAATGATAATATAAAATTTGAAAGAATTAAAAATAAAATTCTTGAAAATTTTATTGAATCAAATGAAAAATATAAAAATACTAATAATTTAAAAATAATCAATTTAATCAAAAAAATAAATAAAAAAGAAATTAAAATAAATTCAGAAGAAGCATTTTATAAAAATATCAAAGATGGTGATATATTATATTGTGATTTAAAGGGAGATGAAAATTGGAATAAAATTAATACAAAATTAGTTATAAATGATGAAATAAAAAATATATCATTTAATATAAAATGTGAAAAAGATTATTTATTTTGTAATTTACATTATAAAATTTTAAAATGCATTTTTAAAGTGATAGGTAATTTAATTAAAAATACTTCAAAAAGAAAATATCATTTTGTCTTAATTGATTTAAATTGTAAAATAAATAATTCATTTTTAAATCAAGTTTTCGATTTTAAAGTTTCAAATATTGAAAATGATAATTTAATGAAAACTCATATTGGAAAATTATTAAAAGGTAATAATGAAATAGAATATGAATTATATTTAAATATGGTAGAAAATTATTTAATTAAATATTTCAATTCAAAAAAACAAAATGAAAGTAATTTGAGTGATAGATGGTTATATTTTTCAGAAGTTAAAAATATTCTTGATTATGAAAATCAAAAAAAATTTGGACCTGAATTTATATATATTAAAAAATACATAAATCAATATTTTGATACATTATATAAAAAAGAGGGTAGAATAAATAGTAAAATTTCAAAATTTTATTTTGAAAAAATTAATCAAAATAATATTTTATTATATAATAATGAAGAAAATACAATTTTTGAAATATCATTTGAAAATAATAATATTAAAAAAACTGATGAAAATACTAACAATAATAGTTTAACAAGTTGGAATATTTTATCTGATAATGATTTTTCTGAGAATGAAGAAGAAAATTTTAGTGTTAGAAACATAACAAAAATTTATAATTTATGTGAAGAATTTGATAATTTAATTGATGAAGTTGATTTTACAAATTTTCTTTCTGAAAATATTAAACTTAAATTAAATTGTAATTTATTTGATTCTGAAGAATATGAAAAATATATTAATTTGTCATTTTCTGATAATATAAATTCTTTAATAGATACTAAAATAATAAATAATCTTGATTATACAAATGATGAGCAAAAATTATTAACCGAGTTTAAAAATATTTATTCTTTTCTCATTTTTTTTACAATAATTTTTTTAATAATTTCAATTATAATTATATATTTATTAAGTGATATACTAGATAATAAAAATGAAAAAAACAATTAATTTTTAATTATTATAATATTCCTTTATTTATTAATATTTATTATATGAATGAAAAATTTGAAAATGAAAATGAAAATGAAAATGAATCATTAAGGAAAGAAGGAGTATTAACAAGAATAAGTAAAATAATAAATCTAATATAAATAAAATAAATAAAAAAAATATAGAATCCAATTTTGAATTAAATGAAGACTTATTAGAAAGAGGGAATTTAAGAAAAAGTTCCTTAGTTAATAATGTACATGACATTTCTCCATATTTAAACACAGAAGAAATATCATATCCTTTAGGAAATTTAAGAGGTTTCCCAATAATTGCCTCAGAATTAAATAGTGTAATTTATTTATATTTTCCAGATGATGAATATAATCATTTAAAAGTATTATTAAAAGCAGATAGTAAACCTGCAATAAGAGATTCAGATTGTCTTTTGATATTACAACAATTTGTAAATGCATATTTTATAAAAACTTTTAAAAATCATAATTTAGAAAATAGAATTAATTTATCTTATGAAAATGAATTAGCAAAAAAAAGAACATATTTTTCAATTTCTATAGAAATGCCTCAGAAATTTAAAGAAAATAATTCAATTGGTGAAAAAATGAAAAATTTTAAAGAAATTAAAAATGATATATTAAAAAATTTAAATTTTGAAGGAGGAAAAGCAATACAATATGATCCTTTTTCTTTATTAAATTTCCATAATCCAAATAATGATAATCCTAATCAAAAAGTTCAATTAGTTCCAAAATGGGGAAAAAGTTTTAGAATACAAGAAGATGAAGAATCATCTGAAGATTCTGATGAAGAATACAAAGAATTTATGAAAAAATGGAATAAAGGTGAAATTATTAAAACAAATACAAATAATTATTCATATAAGAAAATTATTGAAGATATTTTTTGTCATTATGTTCCTGATTTTAGGAAACATTTAGTTGATTTTTGTTTAAAGAAAGATAAAGATTTTTTAAATATTAATTTTAAAAAATTTATATCTTACCTTGAATTTTTTATTACTCTATTTAGTGGAATTAAAATTAAATATTATATAGATGAATTAGGTTTATTAGATATGGATTTTTATGCAGATGAAAGTACTTTTATGTATATTGCAGAAACACTTCATTATCAAACTCAATTTAAAATATTAGGAATATCTACTTTACATAAATATAAAGAAAAAAGAGGAAATAAACAATTTAAAGTTAAAAAAACAAAAAGTATAAAAGCAGAATTAACAACAAAATATCAAATAAATAAATTAAATCAATTACAATATGAATATTATGATTTAAATAAAGTTGAATTATTTCCTCCAATGACAAGTTTTATTAAAGCATTTGCAAATAAATTTAGAAGATATGATAAAAATGATAAATATCATTTATGTGATAATTGTGATTCAATAGAAGATAAAGAAACAGAAATTAATTGTTCAAGTGTATTTAGAACAATAGATAAATGTAGAATGATATCAAGTATACTTCATAGTATAATGGATTTGAATTTAATTGAAAAAATGATTAATAAAGAACAACAAAATATTTTTAATAGAGTTTTCAAATCTGTATTAATTTTACAAAATCATGATGAATTAGAAGAAAATGGTAATATTATTAATTTAATTAATGGTTATGTTCCACCAATTCCAACAGTAAATTCTAATTTAATAAATAAAACTTTTAGAAATGTTTTTGGTGAAGCAGTTGGTTTTTATTTTACTTGGATTACTCATTTTTTAAAATGGATAATTTTTCCTGCAATTTTAGGTTTATTTATTCATATTTCAAGTTTTATAATTTCTGAATCAAATATGATTATTGTAAGTTTAATTTTTTCTATTATTATTATTTTATGGGGACATTTTTATATTTATTCTTGGAAATCTTATGAAAGAGTTTATAATTTTATTTGGGGAATGGAAACTTTTAAAATTGAAACTTCTAATTTATATGATGATAATTATTCTAAAGTTTCTTATATTTCATTTTTAGGAATTAAAATTCCTGTTGTGACTAAATTTGATATTTTTATTAAAAAAATTTCTACTATTGTTATTACACTTCTTTCAATTTTTGCTGTTGTTGGAACTAATATGAGTGTTTTTTATTTTCAAAGAATTAAATTTAGAGTTAATAAATTAATTCAAACAAATATTTTAGGACAAAATCAAATTGTTCATAGATATGGTGAAATTTTAATTCCAATTTTAATTTTTTTAATTAGAGAATTATTATCTTTTATATATAAAAAAATTGCAAAAATTTTAACTGAATATGAAAGACCAACTGATAAAGAAGAGTATTTAAATAATGTTTTGAAAAAAAGATTAATTTTTGAATTTTTTAATTACAATTATAATTTATATTACATTGCCTTTATAAAAAAATATTTTAATAATTGTGAATATGATGATTGTTTTAATGAATTAGCACATCAATTAACAATAATTTTAATTTCTGATATGATTTCAATTGTTTCAATGTTATATTATAATGGAATTTATTTAAGAGATAAAAGAAAAACTTTTGAAAAACAAATAATGGAAAAGTATATATATACAAAAAATAAATCTAAAAAATTTAAATATTATACAAGAGGTGAAATTACATCTGAAGAAATACAAAATTTATGTATTCCCATTGTTTTTAATTTTGGTTATATTATGCAATTTGGTGCCTGTTGTCCAATAAGTTTTGTTTTTATGTTAATTTTTATTTTATTTACAAGATTAGCAAATGGCATTAATATGATTTATTTAAAATATGTTAAAACAATGGGTGAATCAAAAGGAATTGGAATTTTTAATAAAATGGAAAATTTTATTATTTTTATAGGTTTATTTACTAATATTGGATTAGTTTTATATACTCATAATGAAGGGAATTATTTTTTTGAAAATAAAACTAAATTTGTTTACTTCATTATTATTGAAAATTCAATTTTGTTAATATTAAAAATATTCAAAACTTCAAGTGAGCCTTTTTGGTATAGATATAGAGATAATATTGAATTAAGATATTTGAAAAGATATGGAGTTAGACAAAAAAATTTAAAAGAAAGATATAAAGAACATTTTGAATTAAATGATGATGAATCAAGTGAAGAACATATTCATTTTGGTCATAAAGATTCTACAACAAGTAAGAATTTTTAATTATTAATATTTAAATAAATTAATATATAAATATATATATATATATACTTAAAATTATTTATATTAATTTGTTAATTTAGTATAATAAAAAGGAAAACCAAAATTTTTTACTTATACAGTTTATCTGACATTTGAATTATATTTCTTAAATCTTTTATATTATTTTTCATTCTTGATATTGATGTTGTTTGTTCATCATAATTTTTTTCTAAAGTTTCATATAAAAAATCTGGAGTTTGTTCTAAATTATTATTTATTGTTTTAATTATATCTAATTCTTTTTGTAAGAAATTAACCATATTTCCAATATGTATCTTATGTTCTACTAATATTTCATTTCTTTTTATATTAATTTTATTAATATATTCTTCATGTTTTCTTTTTATTTCTTCTGGATCTTCAATTGAATTATTAATATAATTTTTATAACATGTATATTCATTAAGAAAATTTAAAGTATTTATATTAAAATTTGTGTTAACTTTAATCTGATTATTATTATTCATAATTACTGAAGTAATATTATTTGTTTTATTATTATTTTTATTATTATTATTTTTTTCATTATTACCATAATTTGAAATATCATTTATATTAACAATATCATTACTTGAATTATTTTTTTTCTTTATCTTATTAATACTATTATCAGTTGTTTTTGATTGAATTAAATCACTATTATTAAAACTATTTCCTATTTCTAAAGAATTATCAAAATTATTTCTTGAAATTTTTCTATTAATCTCATTTTCTATTTTATTATCATTTCCAATATTATTATTATTACTTTTATTCCCAAAAGCATTAAAGCAATTAGAATAAGTTTTATTAAAAGAAATCTTATTAGGAATAACATTTTTAATTATCTTATGATTATTTCTTGATAATTTATTATTAATATTCCTACCTCCAGAATTATAATTTTTTTCTTTACTATCTTTTCTTTTTTTTAATTCTTTAACTCTATCAGCATATCTTAAAGTATTTAAAGTATGTTCAGAAGAACTTTGACAAGGACTAATATTAGCAATCATTAAAGTTTTGCAATTCCCAATAAATGAATCTCTTAAAACTAAAGTCAATTTACTTCCTCTAAAAGGAGTATGTTTCTTACAATGATCTAAAGCTCTAATACATTCTTTTAAAGCCAATAAACTTTTATTAATTTCAGCCCCATCGAATTTAGTTTGTTTATTAGTATTTAAAGTATCTTTTGCTCTTTCACTCCCAGCTAAATCTATAAAAGATATTTTCCCTTTTAATTTCTTATTTTTAATATCTTTTAAATTAATTTGAATAATTCCATGTGATCTACTTGAATCATTATTTGCTCCTGTAATTCCTACACTTCTTAAATTAATACCATAATTAATAATATTAATTAAAGAATTCAAATCATTAACTTCAATTTCAGTAATTCCAACAATATTAATTTGACCTTTTGAATCTTCTAAAATATTTAAATTCTTTCTTGAATTAAGTAAATCGAATAATTTACCACAATAAATTTCATAAAATGAAATGTAAATAGAAATATTTTTATATTTTGTTTCTATTAATGAAAAAATATCATATGATGCTAATAAATATAAACCTGGATTTGTTTCATTATTTCCCATCATTGTAAATGTTTTTCCACTACCAGTTTGTCCATAAGCAAAACAAGTAATTTTTGCATTATTTGAAAATGTATATTGAATCATTGGTCTTACTGTTTCTAAATAAATTTGTTCATTTGTTTTTTTTTCATTAAATACTAAATCAAAGTTAAAAATATGTTCTTCTGTAAATTTGGTTAAATCGACTTTTAATTTTTTTTCTTTTACTATTATTGAATTTTTCTCTTCATTTACTGAAATTATATCTTCATCTTTGTTTGTTATTTCCCTTTCT
>Ga0256407_10010934_pt1 | contig 12657 bp, 2 predicted proteins | sample RumenRJG_04DNA_FD_193489 | JGI IMG/M metagenome (GOLD analysis project Ga0256407, IMG submission 193489) | Bovine rumen microbial communities from Lethbridge, Alberta, Canada - RJG_04 | ecosystem: Host-associated > Mammals > Digestive system > Stomach > Rumen | place: Canada: Alberta | collected... | reverse complement strand
TCCCCAATCCCCAATCCCCACGAATACATTTGAATTATATCATATATAAAAATAAATATATTAATTTTAATATTTTTGTTTTAAATAGAATTCATTAAAAAAATGTCCAACAAAAAAAAATCAGAAAATTCCAATGACGCTCCTCCGGCTAAAAATAATGATAATATACCAACAAATTTAGGCGCTTTTTCTTTTCTAGAATTAGACAACTTTCTTTCTCAAGAAATAGATAAAAACGATAATCCAAATAATAATAAAAAAAGTACAAAAAAAAAATTATCTTCGGAAAAAAAGAACACAAGTACCGAGAAAAAGCAAAAATTGCGAATAAAGCCAAATGCGAGTCATGCCCGTGCTCAAACCAATGATGATTTAATGTATATAGAAAAAGAAAGTCACTCAGAAGAAAAACAGGATTCGGCAAAATCAAAAGAGAAAGAAAAATCAAAGGAAGAAAAAAAGGATATAAATAATAATAAAAATATTAAAGAAAAAAATATAAACCAGAAAAAAAATGAGCAGAAAATAGATAAAAGAATTGTCAAAATAAATTTAGATAAAGAAAAACAAGAAGAAAAATTAAAGAATAAAAAAGAAGAAATTATCGAGAAAAACCTCAATGATAAAGAAAAAGAAAAGCAAAATGGAAAAATATATGACATCGAATCAATAATTAATGATATAAAAGAAAAAGACCCGAAAGCTTATGTACCTATCGTACTCCCATTTGAAAAAGACCAAACAAAAAAAAATCTAAAGGAAGAATTGAATAAAGATAATGGTCTATTTATATTCCAATTTCCGAGACAAATTCCTATTAAAGATTTAAGTACTCAAATAAAAGCAAAAGAAGAAGAAAACACCAATGAAGAACCAAATTATGACGAAAATGGTTTTTTAATATCGCAAGAATTTAAAAATTCCTTCAATGAAATTAAGGATAATACTAAGATTGGGAAATTAGTTTTTATGAAAAGTGGGAAAATAAAAATAAAAATGGGTGATATATATTTCGATATTAATGAAGGTTCACTTACTAAATTTGCGCAATATTCGGCTATTGTTACCGGTAATGATGATAATCAAGCATTTATTTTGGGACAACCTTTGAATAAAAAATTAATAGTCACACCGGAATTTGATTGAGGGGATGATGAATGAAATATTTATATATATATTAATTATATGATGAATATAATATTAAAAAATTTAAAATATTTAATTAAAAATTAATTATTTTTAATTGTTGATATTTTTATAATAATTTATATTTAAAAAAATAAATATATATTATTTTATATTATTTTATATATATTTATTAATCATATTTCTAAGCAAATCCAAAACTATTTTTTCCTTCTTTAATCGCAAGTCTGAGTCTTTCATACAAAATTTCTTTACTGGGATATTCGGGCAAATCTAATTGATTCATGCAAGTATGTGCAGTGGGTAATCTATCATAATTTTTATCAAACACTTTCGAAATTTTAAATTTATTAATTCCTCCTATTCCTTGCAAAGCACTAAATCCTTCCAAAGGCACTTTCGAGCTTCCAGTAACAAACTGCAAAAATTCAGCTCGTTCATCATTATCAAAAGATTCAATTATTTCCCAGAAATATACCACCACATCAGAAGTTTCATTATAATTTTCATATATAGTATTATTTTTCCAATCTTTGATATCTATAGTGGGCATCCCACTTATGACTAATTCTAATTCACGATGATCAAATATCGAGATTAATTTTTGCGGGATTATTTGATAAAAGCCTTTTAATAAAGCGTCAATTTGAGGTTTTATAGTATCGTACAATTTAGAACTGCATAAGCGTTGCACATAGTCGAATTTATTTGCTTCAGTAACATCAATATTTCTCCCGTTTTCGATTAAATCCACTGTCTGAATTTCGCCTAAATTATCATGGTTATATGAATAAGTCAAATAAGTTTCCGAATTTGTGAAATCATTTTCTAAAAGCCATTTGATAGAATTGTAATAGACTGGGTCATAATCTTCCATATCATGATATGATATAGGACTACCTATTATTAATTTATAAATAATACGAGTAAAGTAACAGTCGATCATCATTCCATCGAAAATCGCTTTTGCCATTATTTTTCCGATGAATTCGAAATAGCTCAAATGTTCAGGATTATATTTACCACTATCTCCATTGATGGAATATGTCGTACCATTTTTAGCTAAGGTGAATAACATATAATTTGGATTGAACATTTCTTTTGATAAAAGTGTTAACCATTCCCGCTTTACACCACCTTCATCTATGGCTTCTTCATCCTGGAAATTTATTATTAATCTTCCTCTTAAATCTTTCGCATCGAAAATATTCAAAGCATCAAATGAATCACTTAATAATTCAGGGCCATTTCTTCTTACATGAATAGAAATATATTTTCTACTTGCGGGCAATTTTTTGAGAGAATGACGGAAATATTTTTGTTTATTTTCTAAATCGAGTAAGGATGAAATTTTTAAAATTAATTCATTAGTGAACATCTTAGGATATTGACGCAAAATGAAATTTATAATTTTTTTGTTTTTTTCACAAAATTCATAAAAATATTCGACGAAAACATCAATTTCATTTTTGGCTTGGGGGATTGGGGATGCAACAGTGGAGGGGGGATCGTTGTTGGGCACGAATTTTTTTTCGAAAATAAAGGCATTTTTGTCTAGATTTTGTGAGGATGAATTCGTTGAAATAAATTGAAGATGAGCTAAAGTAATAAATGTTTCTAAATATGGTATTAAACGATTTAATTTCGGAACGATTATATCTTGATTATCTTTAAGTATGAAATTAATATCTAAAAGTAAATTATTAAGTTGCTCCCAACAAGGGAATAAAATATTATTAATATTTTTAATAAAAGATTTCAGTTTATTACTCATATCTTTTTTAGTTTGTAAATTCTTATTATTATTTTTCTCATTTTCGTTCTTATTATTTTTATCCTTTTTCTTATTTTCTAATTCGATTATTTGCTCATTGAAATTATCACTTACACTACTGATGAATTTGACCAATTTAAATAAGGCTATATCTGGCAAAAGTTTATTGAATAATTGAATATCGAATTTTTTGTACTTGAAAAAATCGTCCATTTCTTTCGTGATATTTTCTTTTATTGATTTAATCCTTTTAAGTAAAACATCGAGTAATATTTGGAAAATGTTTTGATCATTAATCATTTCAATGAGTAATGATGTAGGATTATTCGATCTTTGCCCTTTGCTTAAATATAAAGCAGCTTCGAAATTGTTGAATAAATCCAAGATTTTTTCGATTGTTTCGACACTTATATTTAATTCATTATTTTTATTTTTATCTTCCCCGAGAATATTTGTATTAGTTTCTTCCGGGTTTACATTCTTCAAACAATTTTGTATTACACTTGTGAAAATTTTTATAGAAAAAATCGTTTTTATATTGCTTTTATTATTTAATAAGGTCATACTTATTAAATTCGATAAAATATTTTCGCCATTTTTATATTTGATATTTAATAATTTTTTTAAATTTTTAGAATTTTCCGTTATATTAAATTCTTTTTCTTTTTCTTTTTCTTTATCCTTATCTTTGGTATTTCCTGATACTAATATATAACCTCCGTTTTTTTCTACATAGAAAGTTTTCAAGAAATATTTTTTTATATCCTTGGTATGCTTGGTGGCGAAATTGATGAAGAAATTTTCGTAATCACTGAAAAAGTAATCTTCGGTAAGACCGAGTTGAATATATAAATAATATAGATTTTTTATAAAAGTATTTTTTTGTGGGATTTTTTTGGATTTTAATAAATTATATAAACAGGAAGTATCGCATATCCATAAATTGAAAAGAATATCTAGAATTTTATATCTCAAATTTTCATTGGACATTAATTGATTTAAAAGTCGATCATATTCATTGAATTTATTATTTTCTTTTTTCGGAGAAATTAATACATTTTGCATATTATATATAATCATATTTTCTAAAAATTCATCATCGAATATATGTATTAAATTATTTTCGTCATTATTAATATTATTATTTATATTATAAAAATTGGAAAGAATTTCTTCTTTTTTATATTTTAATTTTCTCAATTGATATTCTGTTTTTTTCTTCAGTTTAAATACTTCGAAATTTTCATTACTATCTTGACTTGAATTTATCATTATATTATTATTTTCATCGTTATCATATAAGGGGTATAAAACTACTTCGTTATTTCTTTTCATTAATGTATTATATTCCTCTTGTAATTCAGGAGATAAACTATTAATTTGAGCTGGGTTTAATTCTAATAATATTTCATCTCTTAAATCTGGAGGCAAATCTAATAAAAATTGATTATCTATTAATGATCTATTATTATCATTATTATCATTATTATTAACATTTTCTTCGTCTTTAATTTTTTGTTTTTCTTCAGACTCATTTTTATCTTTATCTTTGTCAAGTGGCTTTTCTTTTTCTTTTTCCTTTCCTTTGTCTTTTTCTTTTTGTAATTGTTCACTGACTAAATCTCTTAATTCTTCTGGGACTTCTTTTAATAATTCATTATCTTTATCATTATCATTATCTTGTTTTTCTTCCTTTTCTTTTTCTTTTTCTTTTTCTTTTTCGCTTTCTTTTTCTTTTATTACAGTATCATCATCCTTAATTGATTTGATAATATCATTTTTAGTATTTTCAACTTTTTCTAAACTGTTCACACTATAAATACTCAAAAAGTCATTCACTATTTTATCGAGCTCATTAAAATACGCCGTTGTAGTTTTTTCTTTCAATCCAATTAATGCAAAATTAAAATATCTATCATACTTCATTTCATTTTGGAACAAATAATAATAAATAAATACATTAAGTGTTTTATTAACCATATCTTTTTCTAAATTACTTAAGATATCTATATCTATTTTCGGTCGATAAAAATATATTAAATTATTTTTCGATTTCGTTCTTGTGACTAAAAATGGAAAAACGATGAATTCTTCATAGAAGGAATTTATCTCGGTTTTTATTTGTGATTTGTTCAAATTTGGAATAGAATCTGTATAGGGGTTATAATATAATAAAATTTCTTCGTTATAATTTATTGCATTTTCTCGTAAGTTATTATTATCATCTCCTTGCGGATTTATATTTTCTAATATTCTTTGCAAATTATTTATACTTACTTGATGGTGAGATACATTACTATTTTCTTCCTCGTTTTCATTACCATTTTCTGAATTTGGTATTATTCTTAAGTTTATGGTATTATCTAAGTTATTATTATTAGATTCATCCTCTCCTGAATCATCTTCATCACTCGGTAATAAGCTGAATAAATCTTCTTCTGCATTATTTTCTTCTAAAATTCTTTCCGGATTTATTTCATCCTCATCGTCGAAATCTTCTTCTTCCTCTTCACCTTCTTCTTCTTCTTCTTCCTCCTCTTCTTCTTCCTCATTTGACTCTGCCGAATTAGTTCCAGATCCCCCTTCCGAATCTTCGATTTCAGATGAGTCTTCCCCTCCACCTAATATTTGCTCGATTATTTCATCATTTATACTACTTGGATTATCACTATTATTATTTGATTCATCTAGATCCATTTCATTATCTTCTTCTCCAATTGAATTATCTATATCTAAATTTTTATCACTATGATTATCACTCTTATTATCATTATTATTAATATTTTCTTCATTGTTTACATTTTTATTTTCTTGATTATTGTTATTATTATTAATATTTTCATTCTTGTTTATTTTTTCTTTATTACTAATATTTTTTTCTTTATTTTTACTCATTATTTTATTTTCGTCTTTTTTTTCTTTATCATTTTTCCTATTATTAATTTTAATAAATTTGAACAATTGACTTAGATATTTAATTCCCATTTCATGCAGAATTTCATTTTTTTCATCGATTTTCATATTTTTTATAATATTCGTCAAATTTTTCACAATATTGAATTCTTTACTATAAACTAAATTGGATATTTCCAAAGGATTATATTGATTATATATATCACTTCCTTCCATGAATTCACTCATAGAAAATAAAACTATAATGCAACTTTTATAAGCGACAACATTTTTCGGAAATAATTCATCATTTTTATTAATGAAATTGAACTCGTTATTTTTTTGTTGAGAAATATCTTGTAATATCAAGTTTATTTCATTCAGGATTTTTTTTCTACACTCATTAACAAGGAGTAATTCATTCTCGTTCATATTTCTCTTTTTATACGTCATCGTTTGGGTCAAAGCTGTTATTATATTAATATTTCTAAACGATTCAAAAAAACTCATGAAGGAATTAGCCTTCGTATTACAGCATCGAGTTATGTCTTGTTTTTCTTTCATTGTGATATTTTCTAATTCTTCGCTATTATTGATATATCCTGGCCACGAAATGCAATTATGATAATAATTAAATAAGGGGAATATATATCTTATTAAATACTTTATAAAATTCATTTTATGTCTTTTTCCATGTTGAAATTGCAAAAGTAAAGATAGATATGTTGGATATATATGAAGTATGCAATTTAAGGCTGAAATTGACGTGTCTAAATCGATTAAGAAATTTCGGCTAAATTTTTGATATTTAGTAGGTTTGGCTATATCCTCGGATAATGTTGAACTTGTTTTCCAGATATGTTTTAATAAGGTATAAAAGATTGATTTATTTTTGTCAGAATATAACTGGGAAATGCTGCGCATTTTTTCTTCGAAAGATATTTTTTTGACCTTGGATGATTTATTTGATAATATTTTTTCGTTGTTGGTATTGACTTTGGATTTATTTATCTTGCTTTTTTTTTGTTTATTTTCGTCATCTTTTTGATTATTTGATTCACCCTGGTTTAATTCGTCTTTGATATTGTCGATTTCTTTTTGATATTCTGGCCTTAATCGTAATATAAATATTCTATCATCAACTTCTTCCTTTTCTTCCTTTGGTTCTTTTTCTTCTTTTTTCTCTATATCAATTTCCTTATTTTTTTCTTTTTCTTTAATATCTTCCCTATCTTCCTTTTTTTCTTTTTCTTCCTTTTTTTCTTTCTCTTCTTTATTTTCTCCTTCTTCTTTTTGTTCTTCGGTTTTTTCTTTTTGAACAATGAAAAACAATTTTTTGATAATCTTAACAAAAATATCTTTATTATCAATTCTGATATAATCTTTACAGAATTCAACGAAACCTTCTAAATCAACTTCATTATTTTTTGGATTTATATTAGCAAAAGCATATTTAATCACACTTTCTAATAAATGTTCAAAAATATTTTTTTCCGAAAATATTTTTATAATAAATTGTTTAAAGCTTTCTTCCAAAGTCACGAAAAACTTGAATTGATTATCATAAAAACTGGAGTGGGCATCGTTGGATTCGAATTTTAGTTCTAATAAAAATTTGAACAAATTATTATTTACTAAATATTGATTCAAAGTTTCTTGACTTTTATCATTGTAATTGAAAAATTGCACAATTATTTGCAAAAAAAAAATAATTATACTTTCATTAACATACGAGATTTTATTCTCGGTATTATTACTTTCTTTTAATAAAAGCAAAAACGTTTCCAAAAAATTTATTTTTTTATCCTCGTAATTGTTCTTATTATATTCCAAAAAGCAAAACTGGATATAAACATTAAGAATATTTTCATAAATTAATTTCTTTATTAGTTCAATATTATTATTGATAAAATTATTCCCTCCTTGAATTAACTGCTTTATCGAATCAAGTGAGTCCTCGACTAAATTGAGATTGATAATAAATTTTCCTTCGTTTTCGATTTCGGAATAATTTTTCAAAGATTTATATCTGAATATTGAATAATTAATGAACATTTTATAATCTAATTCTTTCTTTAATATTTCTTCTTTATTATTTTTACTTATATCATTATTTTCTAATTTTTTTCGGTTCAATTTCATTAAATCAATTAATTCCTTAATATATTCAATATAAGGCTTCTTGTCAAATTGCGCAGACTTTATTCGGTATTTAATATTCATTTTTCTTATATCGTTTATTTTCTTATTTGATATGTTATATTTATCTAATATATCATATACATAATTCAAACATTGCAAAAAATTTGATACATTATAATCCAGGTTTTTATTTATAATTATTTTTTCGACATTATTGTCATATTTTGTGTCTGGGAATATTGCTGGGATTTGTTGGATGAAAGATTTATCAGGGATTAAAGGCATTGACTCGATTTGTTCAAGATTTTTATTAAAAGCAAAATGATCTTGGAACATGTTTATTATATTTCGCTCTTCTTGGTTCAGATTGTGAATATCTGCACCTATAAGTCTTAACATTATATTTAAGTTATTATCTATATGAATGTTTTCTTGATTGTTATTATTATTATTATTATTTGAATTATTATTATTTGTATTATTATTGCTATTAGTATTAATATTATTCTCATTTTGATTATTATTCGTATTATTTTTATCCTCATTATTCTTGTCTTTTTCATTATTTTTATCTTTATCTTTTTCAATATCCATCTCTTTATTATTATTTTCTTGAAATCTAGGACTTTTTATTTCACTATTTTTCTGCTTATTTTCTTCTTTATTTTCTTCATTAATATTTTCCTTTTCTTTTTCTTTCTCATTATCAATATCCATCTTTTCTTCTTTATCTTTTTCCTTTTCATTTTCTTTTTTTTTATATTCATCAATTCGTTTCATAATCTCCTCATTATTTTTAATTCCTTCTTGTATTACCTGGACAATTTCAGCCATGGAATAACCTTTACTATAAATTTCTTTAAGATTTGTCTCATTCAATTTTTTATTAAAAGTCGCATTGGTATAAACTCGGCAACAACTATCAAATAAAATAAACATAGTCCTTAATAATTCATTACCATATATTTCCATATCTTTTATCATATTAATATTAATCCCAATATCATTTTTATCAAAAAATGTCTCAATGAAATCGTTTAACATTAGATGTTTAATATACAAATCTAATTCAGTCATTGTTTCAAAATTTTTACTTAAGCCGGTTTCTCTTATCAATATCGTATAAAACCCATTATGATTAAAAAAAGAATACTTTATCAAAAATAGCATAATCCCCACTATCAAACTCCAGAAATTTTTTATGATTAATAATTCAACTATTGGTATTTCTGTTCCATTTTTAACAAATTCATTTTTGCAAAAAATTAAAAATTGTTTCGCGATAAATAATATTTGTCTGAATCCTCCATATTTAATGAAATAAAAAACGACAATTGATGACATTTTACCATTAATTAAAATATTCATACAATTCAAAAAGGATATATGCGTTAATAATATTTTGATATTTTCTTCGAGAGTTTCATGGTTTTTTATGACATATTTTGTCCCAAAAATTTTCGTCACTTCTTTCAGCATATAACTCATTTTAAGATAATTCTTGATCATTTCCACATCTTCCATTTTAACATCATACAATCCCCTCGGTTTTATCATTTTTCCCATTGAGCTCAAATAATCAACTGAGGTTATTAAATAATTATTTATCTTATTTTCATTTGTTAATAATTCGGAATTAAAATACGACCCACTCAAAAATTCTATTTTGAAATTGGTGTAATTTATTGTACCATCATTTTGTAATAAGGAACATTTAATAGTGGGATAATTCTCTTCGTCTATTATATTCAATTTAGGATTCGTAGTGTGAGGTAAATCTTTGGAGAAATATTTGTAAGATAATTGGGATAATAAATCGCGGAATTCTGGCGATAATTTTTTAGATAAAAATTTTATGTAATTATTCGAATTTATCACTAAGACTTTATCATTTATTGTCGAGATATATAAAGATAAGTTTATTTTAGAAGTAATATTCCTTATAAAAATTTTCGTGTATAATAATGTATATTTGTCTATGCTTATAAAGTCCTTTGATTTTTGGTATATTTTACTGAAAACAAATTCGTATATTTTTTGAAGCATTGAACTAATTTTACTAATTTGAATTTCGGATAAGTTTAATTCATTGCTTTGTTCTTGGGTTATAAGTTCGGTGAGTTTGTCGTATAATTTATCCATGACATATATTGGCTCTTTTTTGGATAAAGTTACGATTGGGGGTAATATCGAGAAATGAGTATTTAGACAATATAATGAAGTTTTCGTGAAAAGAATTTCGAGATAGGATTTTAATATTGGTATTATATCGATTTTTAAATTAGTAGTGAATAATTCGATATCTTTCTCGTTCATTGAAATAAAAAACTCATTTGCAAAAGCACGCTTCATGTTATAAAAATATAATTTATTATCTATAATAATTTTATCACTTCTTTGAATTTCAACATTACTTTCTACATTTTTTAATCTTTCTAAATATTGTTTCACATTTTCAAAAATTACTTGTATAACATCAGCAATTCCATCGATATGAATTAAAGCATTATAAGGTGAATATAATTCATTTTTTGTCAAATCTTTTAAAATGAACAAATTATAATAAAAGTAATTATCATCATTTTGAACTTTATCAAAAATATTCCCAAACAATTTCTTAATTTTTTCAATATTATTTTTAATATAACTTTTTCCTTCATTATGTATGCAGATAGTATAAAGCATCAAAAACACCAAATCCAAAGCGCCGTCATATTTCGGGAAAAATTCGGTAAAATACTCAAAAATAATTTCGAAAATATTATTACTTATATACCAAGGAATTTTAGACGGAAAGCAATTGCATAATTTGATAAAGAAATGTATACTATTTATAATACACGGAGTTAATTCGATATTTGTCACAATGGTTTTATCTTGCATTATTTGTTTAAATGTGCCTGATAAAATTTGGTCGAAATTTCCATACGAATTAAGGTTAGAATTCTTAATTACAATTTTCAGCAAAATTTTATATAATCTATCGATTAAAATATTCCTTTCATTTATTGTTATAGAATGAGTGTTATTATCCATAATGAAATCATATTTTAACTCGGATGAATTTATTCCGATGTTTTCAAGTTCGTAAATTAATCTAGGTATTACAATATTTTTCACAGTATTTTCATCAAATATTTTTCGTTTCTTCAAGGCAAAAATGACATTATCCAAACGATAAGGATATATTTTATTTTTCGGTACTTCTAATATTTTCGATAAAAAATTAATCGGAATTTCTTTAAATATTTTGAAATTAAACACGAAATTTAAAATGACATTTAAAAATTCCTGATTTCCCGATTCTTTATTTGTTAACACTTCTAATTCATTTCCGTTCTGGTGAGTAAGGTCATTTAGGAACGAATGAAATAGGCCATTTTGAAAAAGGATATTATCATAACCATCAAATGTTGTCATGAAATAAATACCAGCATTTAAAAATATGCTTTTTAGTTCTAAAGAATTTTGGGGATTGGTTACTATCTTTAAAACATCGTTATAATAATTCTCGATGTAATTTTCCGATAACACGGTTTCTTCATCATAACCATTTTGTATATCTTTCATAAAAAGATTAATCCCGGATAATATAAATTTAGCGACATTGGCTATTTTATTAAGGTATAATTTATTATTATTATGAACAAGGCCGCATTCGACTATTTCGCTCAAAATAAAAAGGAAATCATTGATATATATAATATAGCCAATTTCTTCTTTGATTAAATACTTCGTGACATTTTCTTCTTTTATTATTTTTTGAAGCATTGAATTCTTGTTTTCATATCCTGTGGTAAAATATGCATATTCTTTTTTGAGCTTGCCGCGGAAGTTATCGACATTTTTATAATTTTTTTTATTTTGAATTATTTCTTTGAATAAATTGAAAGGGGGGATGTCGTTAAATATTTTTTGATCTTCTTGATTTAATCTTTGTTTTCTTTTTTTTAAATTATTGGACCATTTATTATAGACATTCGTGATCAATTCTTCTAGAACATTAATTATCGATTGATTCAGTTTAAAATTATTATTAATCAAATCCATCAAAATCGGCTTTAAATCACACAAAAGAGAAAAAGTCTTATAGAAAATTTTATCCACATGTACAAGACTTCGTTTATTATCGATAAATATTATATTTATTTCGATAATGAGTGTCTTTATTTTAATATCGAAATTGCTCAAATATATTTTTTGCAAATTATCAAACGAAGAAAAGATCTCTTTATTATAGCAATTTTGTATCAATAAAAAAACGAACTTTAAAACCGGGATTAATATTCCCTTATTAATTTCGTCATTATTTGTCCTTGAATATTTGTGCAATATTTCATCGATGTAATTTAATACTTCTTCGAAAGCCCATAAAGATATTTTGTTGAAATCCCAAAATTTTATGGAGGATATGAACGAAATGAACTCTTTTTCTTTCCCCAAACGCGATTTTAACTCGGAAATAAAATTCCCGAGGCGCGTCCCCTCTTCGATAAATTTGGATGAAAAATAAATAGAAGGAATTTCTTTTATTATTCTCATTGTTTTGGAATGATAAAATTATTCTTTTTTTATTTATATTTAAAATAAAATTTTAATTAATATATATATGTGAATTTATTAATATTCTAATTCCATGGGGATTGGGGATTGGGGATTGGGGATTGGGGATTGGGGATTGGGGGTTGGGGCGCAATTACCAA